>ERZ500997.45-NODE-45-length-40953-cov-6.590982_pt1 | contig 40953 bp, 37 predicted proteins | sample MGYA00248826_ERZ500997 | MGnify/ENA primary metagenome ERZ500997 (study PRJEB25958, sample SAMN03398524) | human skin metagenome | study: EMG produced TPA metagenomics assembly of the Human Skin Microbiome Metagenome (human skin metagenome) data set.
GACTGGCTTATAATAATAACAATAATCATAATGATTATTCTCTCTCGCAAAGTAATGCATTCCAACACCGTGTAAACATAGTTTTCTGCTAATCACAAAGCTTTTTTTCTACTTTCTCCCACACACACAAGCCATATGGACCGATAAGAATATGAATGCGATATTCACATAACAAGAATTGTATTAAAGTTTTGTTGTAACAAAAAAAAAAGTTTTTCGGAAAAAACTTGTTGTCAACACTTGACATTCAAATATTGATGATGATGGGAAAAATCTAGCAGAAAAACAAAACAAATCTGAAACAAAAATCTTTTTTTTCAAATTACATCTGTGAAAATAGATAAAACTTTTTTCGTCGGTGATATTTGTTGTAGTTGCGATAGTTGTCGTCACATTATCACGGATATCTTCATTCTGTCTATCTCTCTTTGGAAAATTCTTGGTTACTTTTTTTTCATCTTCCATTAATAATGTTTAATGTCCGGTGATATGATTCTCTCTGGATGATATTGTTCATCATCCTAACTTGAACATTTGAACAGAATCAAGTTTTTTTCTCTGTGTTCAATATCGATCGAAACTTTCGGTCGATATTTTTTTCTATTCAATTCCTGTCTTTGTTAGATATGTCTTCGTTAGATTTGTTTGTTTGTTTATATCGACCGATTGATAAAAAAAATACACACGGCGGTCACGACACAGAATAAATAAATAAATTGTACAGAATTTTTTTTCTGAATGCCGATTCTTATTGTCGATTTTCTTGTGTTTGTTTGTTTGTTTCTATTTCTCTGTTATTGTGTTGACATATTCGATCGCCAAACTCGAAGGATCGATTACCGAAAGGAAGCAGAAAAAAATCTCATTTCATTTCTCTCTATAGCCAAAATAACCAAAAATAATAATCTCAGCAAACAAAAACAAGAAAATTATTGTAATATTTTTCAACAATAACAAAAAACATTGAAAATTGATTCTTTTCTTAATCATCATCATTGGAGTTATATACACAGAGAGAGAGAGAGAGAGAGAGAGAGAGAGACAATTCTGATTATAATGATGATGACAGGACAAACAACAAAAAATAAAACTTCATAAAACTTTAATCGCATAATAAACAAAAGACAAATGAATGATAAAAGACCATTACCATTATTATGGAACCTTTTGGTTAATTCAATTTTCATGTTTTTGTTGGCGTCAACTTATTTGTTCAGTCAGGAGTTTCTTCCAACAAATTTTTACCAAAGATTCTTTATCTTATTATTTCTGGGAAAAATTTCTCTCTCACTCGCTGACTAACTTTCGACTCATATGGACAAGTTAATTAGACCTTTACACTATAGTTTAGTTGATGATGATGGTGGTGGTTATCGTAGATGAATTTGTTGTTGTTGTTTAACGTTGTCTGATATAATCTTTGGACTGTTTTGTGACTTTTCCATTCATTCGCGAGAAACATTCGAATCAAGGGAATTTCTCGTGTCTGCCCTGTGTATTTTTCAACTTTTTGGATTCATCCGAAAAAAGAATCCACAACAACAATTTAACTCTCCCGGTAAAATGTTATTTAGTTATTGTTGATGAGAATCATTTAGGCTCGTTTGTTTTGTTTGTTCTTTCAATATCCAATCATAATGATGATGATGATGATCAAATTTTTTCTTTTTTTTGCCTTGTCTACATTGTGATTAATTTATGATTTTCTTTCCCCACTTTGTTTCGGTCGGTCTGGTATGGTTTCATTGATGATTGGCTGATAAGCAAAATTTAAGGGAAAGAAAAGGAAGGAAAAAAATTGATGCTTAACATTTCAAAAGAAAGGGTTGGTTTTTTTTTGGTGTGATGATGCGACTCATCATCATCATTCGTGGCTGGATGAATGTTTTTTCGTCTGATGCCTGGCTGAATGATGTGAAAAAGTGATGTGATTAACAACCCGAATCTTTCTTTTGATAATCATAATAAGGAAAAAAATGTAAATGAAAAATCTTTTCTTACTTGCCATTTCATTCATTGTTTCGATTCTCAGATTAAAAATAAATGGAATATTCTGGATCTGTCAAGATTTTTCTAAAATTATGTAGCAAAAAGAAAAAATCGTACAAACTTGGGCGCTTAATTTCCTGTCATGATGATGATGATAATAAGTTTTTTCTGACAAAAGAGTTATTTCTTTTCATTTTATTTGTTATTGAAATTTGTTCATAACTAACCAACTAAATTGGCTAACCTTATCAGTAAATTAACAATCTTTTTCTTTTTGTTGGCTGAAGAAAAAGGGTTGGGTTTATCAAATATCAGACGTGATGGCCTTACACATTGTATTGATCAAAAAACAACATTCATGAATGTCACACATTAATGAATGAAAAGAATTGCGAATTAAAACGGGCATTTTTCTTTTTTGAAACTAAAAAAATTATCTAACAACCAACAGAATGCATGATACTGCTGATATAAATGATGTTCACTCATTCACAAATAATCATTTCGGTTGTTTTCGATTTGTGAATCTATCTAATCCATTGAGAACACCAGATAGGAGAATTTGGTTTTTTCTTTTCTTTTCGGTTCGCTTGATTGATAGCTATAGATAATGTGAGAATCTTTGCCAGACGTCCAATGTTTAAATTCCTTTTTTTTCAATTATTCTGACGATTCTAATTCTCATTTTTCACAATTTTTTCTTTTCTCCCAAAATATAGTTTGATTCGATAAAATTGAATCCACAAAGCATATCAAGCTGTATAGCCAAAGGCAAATCTGAGGTAAGTGTGTCCAAATGTAATGTTTCTTTCTTTTTGCTCAAATTATCATCATCCTTACATAAATTTATTCATTCAACGTTGATGATTTTCAATTAAAATCATTCGACTGTAATCATCATCATCTAAATTGAGACATCATCTTTTTGGGTTAATTTCTTTTAATGATGATGATGTTCGTCATTTTAACATCATCATCATCAAATCAACATTTTTCGAATAGAGTTTTTTCTTCCAAATTCATATATGGCCTCTAACCACATTCACACACAGCCCTCGTAATGGTTGAGAAAAAACCATATTGAAAACCGGAAAATGAACAAAAAAACTTACTTCTATAATGTTGCCCAAGACATTCAATCAGTCAGCCTGATATGATTTACATTTGAATGCATAGACCTTGTGAATTTTTTGTTTAAGAAAAATTCATTTCAGAATTTCTTTTCATCATCCGGAAAATCAATTCGAAAGAAATTTTTTTTTCTTAATTTTCAATCAATTTTCTTCCACTGTGTTTGATTTGTTGATTTTGTTTTGTTTGTGTGCTTGGCATCAAACACCATTCAATTCAATACAATTCATTCATTTATCATCATCAACATCATCATTACACTTGAATTGGCCCGAAGAAAAATCGTCGACGAACGACTAAGGAAAATCGTTATATAACCCAAACCAAACCAAAATAAAACAAAATAAAAGGCGTCAAAATCGATTCGAATGTGTGTGTTTGTTTGGGCGCCAATTGTCTTTCATGATGATGATGATTGCTCCTTTTTTTGTTTTTGCTTTCGAAAGTTCATTTATATTTGTATTTTAGCGAAATGTACAAACACTGACAATTTGATAAATAAACAACCAACGACAGTGTTAAAGGAACAAAATAAAATTAAGTCCCTATTCCATTCAAGGGAATTTATAGATTCAATGAACATCCGTTTTTGTCTGTTTGATCGGTGCCGATTAATCGAGAAAATCGAGACACACACGTTTTATCTATTGCTAGACGTTTAAAGAAATTCCAGTCACAGAGAAACATCATCATTGAATCTTTGCCCTTCGACCAAGTAGATCAAGGCACAATCATTGAACTGAATGAACTCAGGAAAATTTTTTCGTCAAGATAACACACACAAAAGTTGTTTTCGATTGTCCTTTTTCAATAAGGAAAAAAATCGGATCGGTTTTTTTTCTACTTATTTTTTCGTTTGAAATTCTGCTTTTTTTGCCAAAAATTCTGATCTTTGTGATTTTTGGTTTTTGCTCTGTCGTTTTCGTTTTGTTTTCAGGGACAGTAACGCTGCTGCTGTTTTTTTTTGTTCATTTTGATTTTGGTTTCCTTTTTTTCGAAATTGTTTTCGATGATATTGATTTTTGACAATTTCGATTTTCTTCTTTCATACATCCACATTGTGTAAGAATAGTACACACTTTTTCAATATTTTTCTCTCTCTCTCACTCAATTGGTTTTTTTCAATTCACTTTGGATTCAATATGAACGACAAACTGGATGGATATTTTTTGAACCAAGTGAAACACCAAATACAGAATCTTGAAATTAATAAAAATTATTATTCTTGAAAACAACTTGAATTTTGAAATCAATCGTCATTCCCATCCACATTATCCACATATTTTGAGCCGCATCATTTTTTTTTTGCTTTAAATTTACAAAATTGTTATTTTCTGTGTTTATTTATTGTCATCATTATTTTCTCTCCCATTTCGTTAGCTTTATGATTGTCGTAATCATATACGTGTTATACAGCCGATTGGAACGAATCATGATCGTTTCTATGTATGCGGTACAAATGCACATAATCCTAAAGATTGGATCATTAATGTAAGTTTTTCTCTTATTTCAGTTTCTGTTTTGTGTTTGTTTTCATTTCCATTGCAAGTCTGAAAAATGTTGAAGAAATTTCAATATTTACGATAAACGATTTGGAACGAACGAAAAAAAATCCATTTCGTTATTTCGTTGACAAATCAATTTTCTTTGCAAAAAAATATTCCCAACCGACCCATTTGATCGATTTTTTCAAATTTTTGTTTTTTCAAAATTTCAATATTTTTTCAATTTTCAATCAAATTCTTGTTGTTTTTTTATCAATCCCGGAATCTCTACCACAGTCCAATCTAACCATATCAAATGAACCATTACCTGGTATCGGTAGCGGTATTGCAAAATGTCCATTCGATCCAGAAGATAATTCCACCGCTATTTGGGTTGGTAAGTATAGTTTATTCGTTTTTGAAAATGTTTGATGATGATTATTGATGATTTTCATAGAAAATGGAAATCCTGGTAATTTACCCGGTTTATATAGTGGTTCAGTTGCTGAATTTACCAAAGCTGATACTGTTATATTTCGTACTGATCTTTATAATTCAACAACAATGCAAAGAATTTATCCATTTAAACGTACCATTAAATATGATTCCAAATGGTTGGACAGTAAGTTTTTTCACAGTTTATCTCCATCAATATCATTATTAACATCTCTTTTTGCATTAGAACCAAATTTTGTTGGATCATTCGATATTGGTGATTATGTTTATTTTTTCTTTCGTGAAAGTGCCGTTGAATATATTAATTGTGGTAAAGCTATTTATTCAAGAGTTGCTCGTGTTTGTAAGGTATGTTTTATTCTTTATCTTTATTTCGATCAAAATCTTTATTTTTTCTTCTTTAGCGAGATACTGGTGGTAAAAATATACTCAATAAAAATTGGGCATCATTTTTAAAAGCCCGTTTAAATTGTTCGATTCCTGGTGAATTTCCATTCTATTTCAATGAAATTCGTAAGTATCGTTATCGGGTTTTTTCAAACAAAACTTAACATTGATCCTGTGGTCCTTCAGTATTGCCCCATTAAGATGTCCAAAAAAAGAAAGTAATATCGAAATCAGATTCGTTTATATCTCACTGAATATTACCTGACCAAAGCTTTTTTTAAGTTTTAGCAGAATAGAAAAAAATAATCGATTTCGATTTCGATTCGATTGAAAGGAGACGGCCATAATTTATTGGAAATGGAATTTTCTCGTTTCTCTTTGCTGGATCAATAAATTATGGCCATTCAAAAGATAAATACAGATAGATAGTATTTAGGCGACAAACAAAACATTTTTTAAAAAGAAAATAGGAAAAATTTAATGTCACTGGATAAGTGTTATTATAAGAGAATTGAAATTAATTTGTTTGGATATTTATCTTGATTTTCATCGGTGAATGTCATCACTATCGATTATCATCTGATAAATGCCCCCTATTAATATCAATATTATCACCACATCTCATTTTTCTTTTTCTAATCTTTTTTTCTCATTTTATTTTTCAAAAAACAGAAAGCGTTTATAAATATCCAAATGATGATCGAAAATTTTATGCTGTATTCAGTACATCAACAACAAATGGCCTGATTGGTTCAGCAATTTGTACATTTAGTTTGAATAAAATTGAAGAAGTTTTCCTTGGAAAATTTAAAGAACAATCAACATCATCATCAGCATGGCTGCCAGTTTTATCAAGTAAAGTACCTGAACCCCGTCCAGGTACATGTGTTAATGATACACAAGTATTACCGGATTCGGTGCTGAATTTTATTCGTGGTCATCCATTAATGGATTCTGCTGTTGAACATGATAATGGTCGTCCAATTTTCTATAAAAGAGATTTGATTTTCACTCGTATTGTTATCGATCGTTTGGAAGTGGATGGTCTTCAATATACAGTATATTTTGCTGCGACCAACACTGGTTTAGTTTATAAAATTATCGAATGGTATGATCAATCGGGTCAGGTTCATACAAATTTAGTCGATATAATTGAAGCAACTAATGGGGAACCCATTAGAGCTATTGAAATATCATCACGTCATAAGTCTCTTTATGTTGCATCCGATTCTGGTATCAAACAAATCGATCTATTTTGGTGTAAAAATCATTATGAAAGTTGTACAAGATGTATCCAAGATCCATATTGTGGATGGGATCCAGATCAAAATGAATGCAAACCATATACAATCGGGTTAGTATCTTTTTCACAGAACCTCACCTTATCATCATCATTATTCATATTGGTTACGCCTTTGCAATATATATTCATTTTATTCTATTTCACTATCATTCATTTTAATAAAATGCAATAGATTCCTTGTGATTTCTAATAATAAATAGGCATCGTTTCTTGAACAAAAAAAGAAATAACGATAACAAATGGCTGCAATTATTATTATGATTGAATCGTTTTTCGTTTCGTTTCGCTTCACATTTCGTTCAGTTTGTTAGTTAGTTATTAGTTATTGGCAATATTGTATCTCCTTATGGAATACAGAGAGAATTCTGATATTCTATTGTAATCGATCCTGATTTGGCATCACTTTTGGAAAAACAATTCATATAAACAAAAGTGGTTAGAAATTGTGAATAATGTGCACCAAAGACGAAAGACAGGCAAATCAAATAAATAGATTGGATAGGAATGAAATGTCGAGATTAGTTTTTTTGCTTCCTATGATTTCTTCTATGTGTGCGTTTGGTTGGTGGTTTGGCACCCATTATCTATTTGTTATTGCTATTATGATGATGATGATTTGTTACTTTGATTGTTTGATTGCTAATTCTTATTTTTCTTTTATTTAGATTAATGCAAGACATTATGAATGTAACGGCTGGAATATGTGATAATACAATTGAACATAAATTAATGAAAGTAAATTGGGGACAAAGTATTCATCTTGCATGTCAAATACATAGCCCTGATATTGAATCGATTATCAAAACGAAAGGTCCATTAAAATGGTTATACTATCGTAGTGATAAATCAAGTGGTTTTGAAGTTTATCCAAAACGTGATAAATATATTCATACATCCGATAATGGTCTAGTTATATTGGGTGTTACAGATCGTGAATCCGGTCGTTATGATTGTCGTCTTGGATCGAACACCCTGTTTAGCTATACAATTAATGTTGATGCAAGTAAGTTTTAATCATTTTTTTTGTTCAAAATCCTTTTTTACTAATCAATTTCCATATAATTAACATCCATAGAAACATGTTCGGCACCAAATGAATCAGAATTTCGTAAAATTTATTCGGATTGGTGTCATGAATTTGAAAAATATAAAACTGCAATGAAAAATTGGCAAATTAAGCAATCGGTTCGTGAAATTTATTTCTAAAAATATATTTCCAAATCTAATCAACTTTTTTTCCTTTCAATAGAAATGCCTTGTGAAACAGCAAAGCCATTTGAAAAAATAACATTTTCCAACTAAAACATCGAAATGCTCAATTCTGGTCAAACAAAAAACTCTTTCTTCCCTTCATTCAAATTCTCTCAAACCAAACCAAATCGTCACACACAATCAAGCATCGATGCCTGTGATAATAATTGATAATCATCATTGTCTTCTTCATCATATGATTTCAACCAATGTACAATATAGCCTTGTTTTAATAATATAGATCACCAAAATATGGCACTTTTTTCTATGATCATTATCAATAGAACAGAATCATGTCCACCACACCATGGATTTCTCTTATCCGATAACATAGCAATGTTGAATGTATTTTTTTCTCACACTTCTTCCAGATAAATTTTGTTGTTTGTGTAACATTGTCAAATTGTTATGATTTTGTTTGTTGTCGTCATTTTCTTAATTTTTTTGACTTTTTTGTGATAATTGCTCAGACAAAGGACACATTTCACACACATATATTGAAAATCAAGCTTTCTCAAACAGATTCCGTAATTCTGTGATTGATTGTTTGATTATGTGTTGAATGAATTGTAAATAAACCAACCACATAAATACATGTCACATTCATTTTTCATTTGTACACATTAGGATTTTTTTGTTTACCTGTAAATTTCCAAACATTTCTTTTAACCCTTTCTCATCTTTAACATTTTTTTGTAATGATACTGATTGTCTTGTTTTCTCTCTATCTACTTTGTTCCATCCATACGATCCATTGATCCGTGGATCCTTGAATATAAAATCTTAATTTTTTTCTTTTTCCACCACCAAATGTACAAAAATACGAAATGAAATAAAACTTTTTTTTTGTCACTATATGATAAACATTTTTGATGATTTTTGGTGATGATCATCACCATGGTATTTTCATTTGTTTGATTTCAACCAAACAACTTTTACTCGGAAATTTTATTCTGAATTATTTTTTCATTTCAATTTCGATAACGATTTTTTTTCATTTCAATTTCGATCGACGATAACGATTATTTTTGAGGCCAGAAAAAGAAGAACCTTTTTCTTTGTCTTGAAAAGTCATTTGATGAAAAATATCGATCGATTTTTTCGGAGAGAATCCAAAATGGATTTTTCTAGAATTTGAAAAATTAAAACTTTAAAAAATTCAGGAAACCAAGGTTGTATCTCAGGTTCTCAGGTTGTCAACAACAACTAAAACCAAACTTGAATACTTTTCGTTTGGAAGAATTCTTTGACAAACAAAACAATCGTCTTTGACAGTTTTCATCAAGTCGTTTGTTGGTGATGGTCGTTTTGTGATTGTCTTTCTTGTTAAAAATATTTTCAGAAAATTTCCAGAAAACATGGATCAAATGAAAGGATTTAGTCCACAAATGCTTAATCGTGATGCATTTACCATTCCGAAATTAGCCTATGAATCTTATTTCAAAATATTTGGGTAAATTCTTTTCTTGGAAAAATTCCATGTAATCCACTTTATCCATGAAATTTTTTCTTCCACAGACTAATATCATCAGGTTTGGATTTCGGTCAACGTTATGGCCCGGTCAAGCAGGATAAAACATCAACAAATTTGAAACGTTTCTATTGTCAATTTGTTTGCCTACTGTTATGGTTTTTTGCTATTCGTAGTTTTGTACTAATGTTTATTGGTGATCGTGAAATTCAGCTAATGATGGGCGATTTAACTGGATTCTGGAATGATTATCGAATGTACTATCTGATGCCTACATTCTATTATTCGCTGCAAACAGCAATCATAGCGACTATATTCTTGCGTAATGAAAGCGAGGTTTGTATCAATCAACAGCGTAACTTTATTCAAATTTCCGATATTTTCAAATTTCTTTAGTTAGCATGGTTGGTACCGTTCATATCGGTAAAACAGATGCAAACCAATTCCATACGTACGGCAAAATATGATACAAATAATCATGAACGTCGTACACAGATAACAATTATAATGAACAATTTAATTGTATTAGTGGCAACCGGTATGGTTGCAATGTTATATTTGCTTACAGCATATGAAAATATGGATGATTCTACATTTAAAATGTTCATCCCGTGGATTGGAATCCAGGCTGTTTGGATATTCTTTATGACCGGCATCAATATGTTTACAATGACATATTTCAATCTGGTTTGTTTGATTCTATCGAATCGTTTTAAGCAAGTTTGTAAAGATATTGAAGCATTGGCTGAATCTGATCCAGGACCATTGGGCAGTAAAAATAATGCACTATCAACATTGTATTATGAGCATAATGAAATTTGTGAATTGGTTGATGAATCGAATAGTTTTTGGCAATCATTTATATTTTTCAATTATTTATGTCATATTCCATGCAATTGTTATGCATTATATAATTTGTTTTTTGCAGAATTCGATGATCTATTGGCTATTGTTACATGGACAGTGTTTCTCCATACTATTCTATTTTTAGCATTTATTTCATTATCGGCTGCTGATGTATCGGCTGAAGCTCATAGTCCATATACAGCATTACATACATTATCATTGCTGCAATTACCAATCGATTTGGAAGTTAATGTAAGTTTATAATGATCTTTTGATCAGTTTATGACAATTCTTTTCATTCTTGTTTTAAAGATGTCAACATTTTTGCATCGTGTTCGTGGTCCTACTATCGGATTCTCCTGTTTGGATTTGTTTGTCATAACTAATGCTAGTATTTCAAATGTAAGTTTCTTTTATGAAATTCATTCATAAAATTATAATAATTTCATCCACAATCCACCACCAATAGACAATCGCTGCAGTTGCATCATACTTTTTGATTGTGGCCGATTTCAGTCGATCAACTGCAGCAGCAAATGCAGCCGAAAAACGTGAAGAAGCAGCTAAAGCAGCGATGAATCTAACATCGACAACAGTTGCACCTCCAATTACACAATAATAAAAAAGAATATTTCAAACATCTTGGTAATCGGTCGACTAGAAGAAAGATTCAAATGGTATAACAAATAAAATTATTACCAAAAACACTATTTAGTACACACTATTAGATTGCACGATATCAAAATAAAACAAAGATTAATCAAGCAAAAACAAAAACAAAAACAAATTATTATTAATATTCTTTATTGATTTGGACGAAATTGAAATTGAAATCTTCATTCTTGTTGTGATTATTGTTGTTGAAAAGCAAAATGAAAGAATTTATTATTATTATATTTATTAATGTCCTGGATGAATGAATATGAAACAATACTTTTTATTTTTAATTAAAAAATAAATATTTGTTATTTCTCTCCATTCATTTGGTTTCGTTTCGTTTAATCAAGCGCAAGAATATTCGAATATTTTGAAAATTGGCCAAAATTCAAGCATCAAGACTGACGCCACCAAGCGTTGATAGCTCAAAACAGTTTATACATGTGTTTTTTCGTTCGATTTTGTTTTGTTTTGATGGTGGTTGGTAACAAAAATTGAAAAAAATGAAAATATTTTCAACATTAATGGCACGTTTACCACGTCCATATCATTTTTCAAATTATCCGGAACGATTTATCCGAAATCAAACTGAATTTATTGAATGGAAAACACCACCATTACCAAATTATCAGCCAAAAACAGTTCGTTATCGAAAAAATGCCTATTATGATATACATCGTCCATGGACAACAGATTTTCAAGATCAAAATGCACCGAATATTAAACATCCGAAAATTTTTATCGAACCAATGAGACAATTTCCAATATTTGTTGGTGATATTGTACAGATAATGCGTGGAAAAGATCGTGGTAAACAAGGAACAGTAAACTATGTTGTTGAACAACGAAATTGGGTTTGCGTTCGTGGCCTTAATCTTAAATATCGTATGGCACAACGTGATCGTTCATTTGCCGGGATGTTAAATGCAACTGAAGATCCATTATTGGTTCCACGTGATGTATCATTAGTCGATCCAGAAGATAATCAACCTACATCGATTGAATGGCGTTACGATGAAGAAGGTAATCAGGTACGTGTTAGTAAACGTACTGGTCGTATTATACCGATTCCACGTCGTGCATATGAAACACGTGATTTTACCGTACCTGAAGCATATAAAGATCAACCAAAAGATACAGCACCAGATGAAGTAATTCGAGCAACTTTTAAACCGACATTGAAAACATTCGAAATGGAAATTATGGAAGATCATGGCATTGAAGAACAACGTATACCATATCCAATGTATTGGTATTAGATGATTAGATTTTTCCTCAAATATTCTGTCTATGGAATCCTTCAATCGATTGTAGTCAATTTTTTTGTACATTTTAAATTGTTATTTAATAAAAAAAATTAAAAAATTTCAAAGAATATTTGCGACTATTTATACAGTGATTATGAAAATAGATTTGTGTTTTTTGTTGAGAGTCAATAGATTTTTTGTGTTTTTCCATTCATAATTATGGAATAATGAAAATGAATCAATGTCAAAAAAAAATCTGTAAATGATGATGATTACGGCTTTTATAACTGGATCATCTGATAACAACAACAATAATAGTAAAAGCCAAGCAACGATTTTAAATTCAAACATCTTTGAACAAATTAGTCCATTCAGTCTGGCTAGTCGAAGAAGTGCATTTTCGCCTTACAGGGTAAGTGTCATCGATTATCATAGATAGATATGATCTAATTGATTTAATTGAAAATTCTTAGCCATCAACTGTATTGACCAATTTACAACGGGGTAATATACAAACACAAACATCAAATGAACCAGTTTATCGTAGCGTACATCAATTAGCTGCATTAGGTGAATTATTTCTATGTCATTTAGATGATAAAATTGTCAATAAAATCGATGAAAAAGGATTAACGCCATTATTATGGGCTGCTTCTTATGGTCAATTAGCATCGATACAAACCTTACAACAACATGGAGCTAATATACATTTTCGTGGACCAACCGGTGAAAATGCTTTAATGTTAGCAGCATCAAATGGACATTTGGCTGTTATTAAATATCTGATTTCATTGGGCATCGATTTGGATCAAACAGATGAAGTATGTATGAATCAATGATGATAATGTTACTAATATCAATCTATTTTTGTTTTGTCTGACCATATCACAGGATGGTAACACAGCATTAATGTATGCTATTTATGGTGATCATAAAAATTGTGTACAAGAATTGTTAAATCATAATGCCGATATAACCATTGAGAATAGTAATCTGGATACAGCTTATTCGATTGCTGTTGAACAAAATCTTCACACAGGTAAACATTCTGAAATCCAAAATTGAATTCAATCTAATCATTATCCACCATTATTTGTAGTTCGCGAACTATTGGAAACCTATACATTGAATTTATTGAATCATTAAATGAGCTTTATTGGAAACACACACAGACACTGTTTATTTTTTTCATTTATTTTTACAAATTAAAAAAAAGAAAAGAAAGATGACCACCATCATCACCAACATTCATTTCATCAAATATTATTTATCAGATTTGTTGTTGTTTCAACGGATAATTGATTGCTGTTGAAATTGATCGGTAGCCGGTTGATTGGCTGTCGTATCGATACGAATGACACGAAGTTTTTCTTGATGAGCAAACAGCACACAGCATTCATTATCATTACCACAATAATGTGAACAGGAAAAAACTGTTACACATTTTTGACCGAAGTGTATCATAAAACCAAGTTTTGGTACTTCATGTGCACGAATCATATGTGTTAGACGATTTTCGGCAAAAAAATTATCCAATGCACGTTCATTGAAATAGAATGCTGTACCACGTTTTGTATTGGGTAGATATCCTTGTCGAAGATTTTCATTACGAATTTGATAAAGATTTTGGATGGTCATAAAATGATCTTGATTTATTGGATCAGACCACATTATTTCCCATGCAATTGAACAATCGGATTCTGGACTCATTACCACTGGTGGTATTCGTTTTTCCAATTCATTCAATCGTGTTATTTGATGTGGTATACCACCATGGCAACAGAAAATTGTATCATCAATCGTTGCACTTAGTGGTAATCGATCAAATAGACGATTAGTTAGATCCCAAAATCTTTGTCCATAAACTTGATCATATTTTTGCCATAATTCACGTCGATATGTATATTTGTTTTGGATTTCACGAATTTCATGATTACCGCGCAATAAAGTTATCATTTTTGGCATTAAAACTTTCATTGATAATAAATAGAGCGCACATTCAATGCTCCAACGTCCACGATCAACATAATCACCTAAAAATAGATAATGTACACCTGATGCTGGAAATTGTTTCCAAATTGTCAATTCTAATGACATGAGATCTTCAAGATTGCCATGTATATCACCGATTATATAACATGGTGATGCTAATTGTTTTACACGTTGTTCTTTTTGCAGCATTGGTTCCAATTCTTCGGCCATTATTTGAAACATTTGATATAAACGTTCACGTTCATTTGTCATGAAACCAAGTGTATTATATTTTTTAGTTTGATTAAATTCACGTATTTTCCGTATGAAAAAATTCGCCGGATATTCTGGTTTGATAAGATGATTACGTTGTATATTGGCCCAAACTGTTTGTCGTTGTGATGTTTCTAATCTCATTTTATTAATATCTGGCCGTATTATTTCACAACGATCATAATAACCATCTTGATTGATTAGCAAACGTAATGGTGATAAACGATATTGTTTTGAACGACATGATGGACATACTTCACTTTGAAATTTACGTTGTACAACTAAACGTAATAATGCTGGTTCTTGTTTGGATGATTGATTTGCTGATTGTGTTGTGATACGTTTAGTAATATGATCGAAAATTGATTTTTTCGATCGACATAATAATGATGTTCCACGAAATTGATGTGTTGCGATAACGGTGAGAAATTTTCGCCATGTAATTGCTTGCCTTGTACGTGTACCTCTACCAATTGATTGTGCTTTAAACAACTCCATCGCTTCACGTGTTTTTTGTTCCAAATGATCGCTACGTAATTTTTTTTCACCAAATGTTATGATAAATAGATCACGTAACATACGTTTCATATCTTCTTCATACAATACACCATATTGTTTGGTATCATAATAACGAAATACAAATTTTATTCGAACTTCATCATGTGGTGTATCTTGTTCCAATGCAACCAAACCCAATAGCAATTCATGAAAACTAAGAAAGCCATTTTTCATATAATTAAATGCGATAAATAAACGATCCATATTTAGATCGGGTAGATCAAGACCGAGCCGAAATAAACATTGACGAAACGAATCCGATGTCATATAATAACTTGGATAACAATGTTCCAAAAATTCATAATATAAACGTTCAACATCATTCTCGGTAATCTTTACCGATTTTAGCCACGATTCTTCAATGTTTTTCGGCGTACCATCTTTCGAAACAAAATGAAATACCTGACTTGAACTAAATTCTTCGATTTTTTGCGGCATCATTTGTGGTGTCATATTGAGGGCTGGACAATATTTTACCAATTCTGGACCCCAAAGATTTTCCACACAGCCATCACGTACAATATTCAAATCTAACCAATCTAAACGATCAGTTGCTTGACAACAAGAAAATCTATCCGATGTTTGTTCCGGATCGATATGAACATAAAATGCTAATCTTGTTATAAAACGATTTGTTTGTGGTAGTTGTAGCCGTAAAATTTCAATCAAACGAATATCCGTATAGAATGGATTACGTTTAAAATATTCATATCGGTTGTTTGATTCATTGGCAAATATCCATGCGGCATTTTCTTTGGCTGATTTGACCCAGGAATGTTTCTGTATGGATTGTGCAACAACACATGGTAACCATATGAATGGCGATGATGATGATCGCATTATGCAAACACGATCATGTTGAGAACAATGAACGAAGAAACAATAACAGTCATATAGTTTTTCATAAATACTTGTTAGCGAACCAATTGGCAATACATAGGCCATATTTTTTGTTTCAATCATGGGCATCGTTGATGAGCGATCATAATTTAGTCGAATATTTTTCTGTGATATGGAATTGATCTGTTGTTGTTGAACATTTTTGCGATTTGTCGATGCTCCTGTTGTTGATGTTGGTATGTTTGATATCGCGGATGAAATGGCGCTTAATGGTGGTGATTTTTTAGTTGGTGATGGTATTTTTGATAATGGCACTGGCATTGTTGTTTTTCTACTTAAATTTGTTCGTGTTTGATGTGGTTGTGAATCATTTTTATTAGCCATCATACGATTAAAAACATTTTTCATTGGCCGTGGAATTTTATGCGTTAAATTTGTAACAGCTGAATACAAATTATCCATCATTTGATCAACATTCGATCCAACACCATGATTATGTTTTTTTTGATTACCTTGACGACGGCCATCTTTTTTTGGTGACCGAAATGACATTCGTAATCGGCGACGAAGTTTTAAATTACCTAGATTTGACACCGAACGTGAAAATCGTCGCATAATATTTGTATTTATGTAAAAAAAATTAAAAATACTAATAATATTCAATTGTGAACAATCCAATCAACCCATTTTTGAATAATTCCACTAAAGAACTAAAATTAAAAACAAAACAAAACCATATTTAATTTCATTATTAGATTCAAATTTATTAGCAAAAAAATAAAATAAGTTCTGTTTATTATAATTTTATTTTTGACGGAGCTTTGTATTTGTGTTTAGTGTTTTCTGTTTTGTTTTTCGAATCAGATTCGATTGTACCAATATTGCTGCATCGATGTTGTTGAAGCAGAAAAAATTAATCAATTAATAAATTAATCGACAAATCGAATCTTAATTTTTTGAAATTAAAAACAAATTTCAAAATGATAGAAAAAAGTAGCAATAAAAAAAAGAAGAAAAATTGATAATTAATCTTGAAATTTGACATTTTTTCCACTAGATCTTAAAGTTTATCGAAATAATTATCCAATTCAGGCAATGAATCTTTAAGACCTTTACGTTTACGGGTTTCCATTACAACCTGATATGGACGTGATTTACCATCCAATGGATCGCCAGGTAAAATTTGCCAATGATCAAATACACATTGTGGAAATGCTTGGCCACCAGTGTTCGAACGTAAATCGGCAGTAAAACCAAATGATTCATTTACCGGTAAATAAGCTTTAACAGTAAACATGGGTGTACCGACAACTTGTGATTCTTCAAATACATGACCACGACGTCTATTCAACACACCATAAATACCACCAACAGCCTGTTCTGGACATTGAATTTCAACCAAATACACTGGTTCCAAAAGACGCGGTTGAGCAGTCAAAAGGCATGCATAAAGACAACGACGTGCTGTTGGAATGATTTGACCACCACCACGATGAATAGCGTCAGCATGCAATGTTACATCATGAATATTGAAACGAACACCACGCATATTTTCTTCACAAAGTACACTCTGTATTTGAAAAGAATATGATCAAAATTAGTTTTAAAATCGATGAGAAAAGATCATCGTTTTTACCTCTTTGGTGGCCCATTGAAATCCAGCAACAACACTGTCTTTGATTTCATTCAAATATTGCACACCTTTGGTCACATCGACCAAAAGATTTGGTCCAGTACCTTCGGGTCCAAAAGCCCAGATTTTACGGGCATCGGTTGCATCCCAGCCATATTTATCGGCCAAAAATCGTGCACGAATTTTGAAATCATCACGTGGGTTAATGTCACCTTTATCAATATCTTCAGCAATACCATCTTGAAGTGGACATGCTTTCATAAACAAACGGTTATGTTTGTTTGGTGATTTTGATAAGCACATTATTTCAGATTCTTCCGAAACAGTTTCACGATACGATACAACTGGATCCGATGTTTTGATTGGAATTTGAGCATGATCTTCTTCCAAATCTTTCAAACAAATTTCCAGATGAAGTTCACCAGCACCAGCAACAATATGTTCACCCGATTCTTCAATAATACATTGAACCATGGGATCGGATTTGGCTAAACGTTTCAAACCTTCCACCAATTTTGGTAGATCGGCAGGATTTTTGGGCTCAACAGCAACACGTACAACAGGTGATACAGAAAATTTCATGGTTTTCATATTGTGTGCATCTTTGAATGTTGAAATAGTACCGGTTTTGACCAAAAATTGATCAACACCAACCAAACCACAAATGTTACCACAAGGTACATTTTCAATCGATTCAACATAACGACCCATCATCAATACAGTTCTGTTCGAGAGAAAAGAGAACCATCAAATTAAATTCTTATAAACAAACTTCAACACACACTTACCGTTGAATAGCTTTTTCAACTAAATCTTCTTTTTTACCATGGACATAATTTGGTCCCATAATACGAACTTTTTGTCCAGAAGCAACAATACCCGAAAAAACACGACCAAAAGCATAGAAACGACCTTTATCAGAAGTCGGTACCATTTTTGAAATATACATCATCAATGGACCATCTGGATTACAGGTTTTAACAGCCAAAGCAGCTTCATCATCATGTGGTCCTTCATACAATAATTCCATACGATATTTTTGTGCAGTGATTGGTGATGGTAAATGAATGGCAATCATTTGCAATAATGAATCACCAGCCGGCAACCAGGTTCGCATAACAACTTTCAACAAATTTTTGCCATCTTTTTCTTTATCTTCACCTTTCAATACGATGTTCAATTTTTCCAGCAATTTAGATGTTTCTTCTTTTTTAAAATTCATAATGGCATCGAACACTTTGAAAATTGGATCCAAAACAAACATACAGAAAGCACGTTTATAACCATCATCAAAACGTTTTGACCATTTTTTTGCTGCAGGATTGTAGAAATTTTCACCCCATAGCCGATTCATTAGTTTATCAACATCGATTTTAAATTTTTCCGAATACAATTCAGCAAATTGTTTCAATGAAAAAGCCCAACCATGTAAACCAGAACCAAAACCAACTGAACCTTTGGAAGGATCAACACGTATATCACCCATTGGTCCATTTTCATCAGCATACGTAGAAATAATAACGTTAACATTTTCAACAATTCGGGTAAATTTTTGATACAAATCTTCTTGCTCCAATTGCAATGTAAGCATAGCCAAATCCATCTTGTTCATAAACAATACCGGCTTAATACGTTCAGCAATAGCTTGACGTAATACAGTTTCGGTTTGTACACAAACACCTGAAACACAATCGACAACAACCAATGCACCATCGGTAACACGTAATGCAGCCGTTACTTCGGATGAAAAATCAACGTGACCAGGACTATCGATCAAATTGATTAAGAAACCTTTTTCATCGGCTTCTTTTTGATCGGCACTAGTGATGAAAATCATATCTTGTTCACGCATTTCGAAATACATCGAAATAGCAGTCGATTTGATTGTAATACAACGTTCTTGTTCATCTTTACGGGTATCGGTGAAACGCATTTCACCAGCTTTAGCTGCAGCAATAATACCGGCTTTCGAAACCAATGAATCGGTCAATGTCGATTTACCATGATCGACATGAGCAATAACAGACATGTTACGAATATTCCGCTTTTTGTTCATCAGAACACGGATTTCATCGACGGTAAAATTGACCTAGAAAATTATTGATGTTTGTGAGCAATTTTAAATCATTCAAAATTATCATTGATTTTCTTACCATTTTGATTGTTTGTTGTTAATGGCAAATAAATTCGTCAAAAAAAAAATGAAAAATTAATTGAAAAAAAACCTAAGAAAAAACAAAAAAAGATGATGAATCAAATGAGCGTTTTCGTTTCGATTTTAGCGATTGACGACGACGACAACGATGATGATACGTTAAATGGACAAGATTCAATGTGGGCAAATAAGAACAGAGTTGATTTTTGGAGAAGAATTGCAATAAAGCGCACAGCACAAGCACTAAACAGGACAGCGTGTACAGCACGGAAGACAGGCCTACGTTAGCTTCCCTTAACTTGTGTTCAAGTGTGTGTGTGGCTGACTGGCTTGTCTTTTATATTGTGAACATAAATTGGACTTTTACCCTATCCGTACTATATGAATGGATTCAAGTTAATTTTTTAAATAGATTTTTTAAATTTTAATCATTTCAAATCGCTTTGATAAACTTGATTCGAATGATTCAAATTCGACAAGTTTTTTCTCAATCACTCGATATCGATAAATAATTGATTAATGATCAATAAATAATTTTATTTTCCAATTTATTTCGATCAAATTAGCCGGAAATTAGAATCAATTCAAATTATCTTTGTTTAATATCGATTTGTTAATGAATCAAATTCTTCCGCAAGAAAATTAAAACGATTTGGAAATGATTTCTAATTGAAAATCAAATTAATCGAGTATCAGAATCGTATCGATGACAATTAAAATCAAAATAAATAGCAGGAACATTGTATATGAACGGGAAATGTATACGTCATGCTAAAAATAATAATAAAAAGATATTGTGGCTGCAGCGGCTCGCGTGCTTATTTTTTTGAAATAAAAGATATTTTTTCTTTCCACGTATTCTTCGAATATCGCCAAATTTCTTCTTGCTTCAAAAAACCAGCAAAAGAAAATTAAACCTTGATTCATTTGAATTGTGTTTTCTCAAATTCATATCCAATAAATTTATAATCATGTATACATCGAAAAACATTCCTTTCATCATATTGTTCATTCTGATCAGTTGGACATTAATGGTCAGTCAGGCTGATGATCAAAATCCAGATAGAGCCAGATTATTGGCCGAAAAACAAGTGCTTAATAAATATCTGGTCGAAAATAAAGACATTATGATCAATTACAATATTTTCAATGTTGGTTCAAGGTTTGTTGAAGCTAAAAATTGAAAATCAATGGCCAGTAATCATTTCATTCATTCATTGCAGCTCAGCAATAAATGTTCAACTTTCCGATAATACCTTTTCATTGGCTCATTTTGATATTGTTGGTGGTTCATTGAAATTTCAAATACCACGAATTGCACCGTAAGTTTATTTTCTAGGAAATCTTTTAATTGAGCTAAATGATCCCAATTATAATCCTAATTTAGGCAAACAAATACAACACATACGGTTATTGTACGACCAAAAGAAGGTATCTGGGGTCGTTTTAATTTTACTGCCGGTGAATTGATTTATTCGACTGAAGGTAGTAGTGAATTACAATATGGTTATACAAGTGAACCAGGTGAAGGTTATATTGTTTCGCTCAAAGAATTTGATAAACGTTTTTCACCACATTATGTAAGTGTTATTTTATTCAATGACCGTTGTCTTTGCTAATTTAATTTTTTTTTTAGTATGATTGGGCAGCATTTTTAGTAATATCGATGGCAACCGTTTTGCTTCCATATCTTCTTTGGAATGGTAGCAAAAATAAATATGAAAAATTAAGTGCTCGAAAAACAAAATAATTTCAAATCAATCAAATTTCCATTTTTTTATTATAAAAATATTGTTAATATCTGGGAATAATTATTTTATAAATAAAACCGATTATAAAAAAACAAACAAACAAAACTTGTTGCGATTTTTTCAAATAATATCCTAATTAAAGCTTTACTCGTGATGTTGGTGTTTTGAATATAATCGATATTTTCGGTATAATCGAATGATCACCTCGAATTTTTATCCGACCAGATTCAATTGCTTGTTCCAATGTGAAACGATGATAAGTTAATCGTACAAAATCATCATCGGTCGCTGTCATTATGGTGAATGGTTTGATTTCGGGTAGACCACGATCAAATACACCGGTACGATCATTTTTACCAAAATCCAATTGATATTCGGCTACTATTTCGCCATCTTTGAAGATTTCAAATCCAATCAATGTTCGAATTTCTTTACATAAATATGGTAATCGTATTAAACGTTGAATCAATTCAACAATCATCATTTCGCTTCGTATTCCAGGTTTAAGGTCCTAATTGGTGGAAAATGAATGAATGATTCAAGTGGTTTATATTTAATCAAAGTAATCTTACGGTTTTTGACATCAGGTCCACTATAAAAGGAAGCTCTGGTGTTTTACCCATTTTTTGTAATTCCAACCAAAGTGAATACAATCGTTGTAATAATAATATATTGCCCTTTACTTTTAATTTGCCCATCATGAATGCCTGAATATCAATTGAATTAAATCATTTATCATCATCTCGATATCGATGATCAATATTCAACACTTACTCTTTGTGGATTTAATTTACCAAACATTAGTTTAATTAGATCATCATCTTCAGCTGTAAGCATACAATCAGGTTTACCATTCATGAATGGTTTGTTATAAACACAACCACCGGGATTGGTTTTATTTTCAGCTGACCAAATTGTTTTTGGTTCACCATTCAATAGGATATTAAATTGATAACTAGCCGTTAATCGTTTCATAATTTCTGGTTCCTCATGCATTCGATTTCGAATTATGGTGAACATTATATCGCTTTTCAATCCAGTTGTCGGTATTGAACGTAACAATTCATCATCTTCGTCGTCAGTTTTGTTGTTATCATTCTGTTGCTGATGTTCGTTGTCGTCAATCGGTGTAATCGGTTCATCTTCCGACCATAATTGTTGCAATTTTTGTGCAGCCGTTATATTACCACTAACCTGCAATCGGCCACCAATAAAAGCTAGCATTGGTTCATCTCGTCCTTCAAATATTTCAACTAATGCATCATCTTCAACGGTCAATGTACATTCAGCCATCAAATTCGGTCTTGCTCCATAATAAACTTCACCGTTTCCATTTTTCATATCCAATACTAAAATGAAACAGGAATTAGATTGATTGATTTAAAAAAGGAAAAACTTACTCCAAACACTAGCCAATTTGCCTTGTTTGGTAATATTGAATTGACAAACAGTATTGATTAATGGTATAAGTTCAGAATGTTTAGCAATTCTTGGACGAATTTTTTCATCAAAAATTCTATCCACTTTACAGATGAAATGATCAGATGATGATGATTCATGATTCTTGTTTCCAGGGGCAATCTTAATATTGGCTGAAGAAATTGCCATTTTTGGTGATGGTAACGGTGTTTTTAGATCAACAAACGATGAGGAAATAATTTTCGAACCAGTTTCACGAACAAAACATTCAAAATGTATTCGTACAAGATTTTCCTGATCAAATGATGATGATTTCCAAGTACGAGTTTCAATTGTTTGTCCAGGACGTATTGTACCGGTAAAACGAACTTTAATCGAATCAAAATAACGACAATCATAATCAGCATAAACAGCCAATATATGACGGCAAGCAAATCCAAGTGCACACAATCCGTGTAGGATTGGTTGATTGAAACCTTTTTTTTTTTGTTAAAAGAAAATTATGCAAACATGGTTAAGTTATTTTCGACTTTTTCGTTTTCAAAGATAACAATTGGTTAGATTTTTTTTTGGGATGAAGAGAATGATGTTGTTGTAGAAAGCATCACATAATACAAAGTGTTCCATCGGAATTCAGAACAACATTCGACAACAAAAACCGGTCTGCTTATTGTGTGTGTTTGACTGAATGAAAATTGGGACACACAAAAACTTATTATCATTACCGTTTTGTCCAGAAATAACCATAAGCATTTTCTCTGTGTGTGTGTCTGTATTGTTTGTCTCTTTCCTCTTTTTTCCATTTTTCCATCATGATAATGGTCATTGATGTTTACTCACACAATGCATCATTATTCACACTTTTTTTGAACAAAAAAATTGTGACATTGTTTTTTGCTTACCTGCAATTTTCGAAAAATTACTATCAATATGCAATGGATTTTTATCACCACATAAACGAAATATAGCAGCTTGATTATCTGTAGTTTGCTGTGTAATGATCCAATCAGCAACTGATCGATCATTTGGAACATTTTCCGTAGTAATTATATGAGAAATTTCTGAATGTCTTTTTCCACCAAAATTACCACTACCAATCATAAAAAATGATAATTGATTATAGAATAAAGGTGAATTGCCATCATCATAAGTTGTCACTGTTTCAAAATTATTTGATAATAAGGTTAGATTTAGATATTGATCAATAACGAACCTTCGATTATGATCAATGCACCAGCCGATCCTTTATCAAGAACATCCAATATTTTTGTTTCACATGCTAACCTAGATGGACAAGGAATTTGTCGATAAATTCGAAGATATTGTTCACCATGTAATGTTCGCATTAGATTATCTTCCAATCCATATTGTCTGATTGCTTGATCGAGTATATTACTTTGATAAACTGCATTCAATGATATTGTTGTTGCTAATGATGGTAATACTGAAAAATTTTCATCATTCTCATATAAATAACGTAGATGATTTGGTTCATCAGTTGAAACACCAACTTTAAATTTAAGACAGAGAATGACAAAAAAAACTTTAAAATGCTGAAAAGACCCCACAAAGGTTACCTGAAAGTGCATATAGAATAGCATCTTCAACCGTAAGATCGATATAAACACGATCTGGTTGAGATTGATTCGTAATCGATTCGTTTATATCTTCACCCGAACGTAGCTGAGTCATCAACAAAACAGTATGATCTGTGAAGAGGAAAAAATGAGAATTTGAAATATCCTTTATGAAAATGATTCTAACCTTCCATCGAAGTTGGATTTGAATAACCTTCTGACATGCCGGTTATTTGCTGCCAATTATTTTGAATATCTTCGATTGTAATCTGATTAGTATCGGTAAAAACTTTTCCCCTGGAACGTTGCCATTGATAACGCCCAAAATAACCACCGGCTGCTTCGATTACATCACCATTTGTTGGACATGATTCATGACATAGATAACCGACCATAGGTGCTACACAACTTGGTTGTAAAAGATTGAAAATATCTGAAAGATAAATAAAAAACATTATCGATATTATTTCAAGGTAGAAAAATAATCAACCTTCGGGTAATAAATCTTCGGTTAATCGTGAAGCAGCAACAGGTACAATAGTATTACATTTAATGTCATATTTGCTACCTTCAATGGCCAATGTTTTTGCCAATGCTAATAGGCCAAGTTTAGCTAGATTAGAAATGAAATTGGTGTAATGTAAAATCATTGTGAAATTATCCAATCATACCAGAACTATAATTTGCCTGGCCAAAATTGCCATAAATTCCTGAAGGTGATGCTGTCATGATAATTCTATGAAAAAAATTATCAAATTGTGAGATGAATTGATTTCTCCAACATACCGTCCATAATTTTGTTGACGAAAATATGGCCATGCTGCCTTGGTAGTCAGAAACGAACCTCGAAGATGAACACGATGTACCAGATCTATTATTTCAAAGAATTTGATTTGTCAACATTTTTAGTCAGAGAGTGAATTTATAACACACAATCACTAACCAAAATCTTCTGGTGTCATTTTCATCATTGATTTATCTCTTAAAATGCCTGCATTATTGATTAGAATATCTTTTGTGAAAAAACGAAGAAGAATAAAATCTGAATTGACAATTCAATTTTTTTCTATTTACCGATTCGACCAAAATTATCGATTGCAGTTTGAACAATTTTTTCACCTTCTTCCACTGAATCTGATAAAAACAGAATTAAATTGATTGATTGAAAACATTAGATTTTCTTTGAAACTTACTGTAATCAGCCACAGCTTGACCACCACGCTGTCGAATTTCATTGACAACTAAATCGGCAGCTGAACTCTTACCCGTTCCATCACGATCACCACCAAGATCATTTACTGAAATAAATCAATTGAATAAAAGATTGCCGCAAAATGACAGAATTACCAATGATAGATGCTCCTCGAGATGCCAAAAGTAAAGCATATTCACGACCTAAACCCCTTGCAGCTCCAGTTATAACGGCAACTTTTCCATGAAAATCCAACAATATTCGCCGATTGTCATTCATCATTATGGCGAACAATAGGGAAAATTTTCTCTGAAATGCAATAATCTGCCACACGCTAAATCAAAACAAAACAAAACTTTTGAAAATAATTTTTGATCAGCAAAGAAAATGACAACAAAAAATAGCTAATGAAAAAACATCAAATCAAAAAAAAAGGTTTGTTTTTTTCTCTTTTTCTTCGTTTTTCCCAAAGAAATTGAAATTGAATTGCAAACGCAAAAATGAAAAGAAACCGGTCTTATGCGCTATTTATACGCGTATACAAAACATTGTTTTTTCAAAAAAAAGAAAAAGAAAAATTTTCCTGATGTAAATAACAAATTTATTTGAAAATAATAATGATGATTATTGCTTTGAATAAAATGAAAAAAAATTGTACAGGTATGGATGTTTTTCCTTGAAAAAAGCTATTTTTAATCAAAAGTCCAATTAAGATTACATTTCAAATAAAATCGATAACGTCGAATTAATTCTTTTTGCCAATTTTGTTCCGATTTTGTCATCATTACTGTATAATTGGATAAAATTCTTTCATGAAAATTTAATTCTTCTTGTTTCAAATGTTCAATTTGATTTGGATACCATAAACTGGCTGCATGTAAAATATGACGACGATGTAAAAATAGTGATTCTTGTGCCGGATATAATGGCCATAATGTTGATAACCATTGGAATTCTTTGAAAAATATCTGACAACATTTATCCAATGATGATGAAAATGAATCATCATCATTAGTAAATGAATTTAATGAATTGGCAGTTGTATTAAAAGTTTTTTGATTTGTTCGACACAATTCATGTACAAAATTGAACAAAAATTGTCTATGTTGGAAGCCACTATAATCGGAAATGTGTTGCTCTAACCATTCGGCTGTTATCATTAGATCATTGATTATTCTCTATATTCGAATAGAATTAAGATTACAAATATGGTGATAATGAAACAAAAATCGTAACATACATTGATAACATTGGTTAGATGATGATGATCATTATTATGGACAATGTAAACAGTTAGAAGCCATGTACGATGACTCCATGCATAATAATTTCGTGAATATTGATCGGCAGCATTAAGTGTAATTTGTAATTCATTCGATATTAGATCATCATTCAATTGGCCATTATCAAGTCGAAGAAAACTATTTAATAACCATTCACGATAAGTAAAAACACTTGCACATTTAGGTTTTCGTATCAACATTAATTTAGTAAAATCAAGTTCTTCTAAATGTGAATTCGATGATGATTTGTTGAGTAAATCTCGCCTGAATGAATTTCGATTGATTAACCAAGGAAAACATCATTGTTTAAAAATAAAATTTACGAACCTTAGATTCCAGGCTGTCGTAAAATCCGGATTGAGCAATAATAAGATTCTTGTCCATTGATGTAATAAAGAAGACTCTGAAGATGATTTTAATTATTTGATTTATTCATTAATTGGATTGAATTATTTACCTGTACGATTATATGTAGATTGTTTTTTAAAATTCAGCATCTTATCATAAGCATATTCATAAAGATGCGGAACACACCATTTTTCTAATGCTAAATGATGATCACTATAAATTACTGGACTTTTATTGCACGTAGATTCGGCCACTTCAATTACATCGAATTCGATTCTGCAAATTTTAGAGAAAAATAGGGATTTAAATCTTTAAATTTTTTTGTCATCGAAATCATACATATTTGGATCACGTTTAAAAATATTATCCAAATCTAATAGAATTCGTTCACATAGGGAAATTTTTTCTTCATCATCCATTGTATTATTGTGGATCAAATGAAAACAAAACTAATCTAAGAAATAAAAAATATTTGGAGAAAATCCGATTGTGATATGAAATGAATATTTTTATTTACATCAAATATCATCGTTAGAGTTTGCGCTTGTCTTTGCTTATGTCCATCCACGAACATATGTGTGTGAAGACACGGGCGATGGACAATCATATCGATACTCGAAAATCGATAGCCAAAAATCAAATGTTTTGTTTATGTTTACGTTTTTTTTTTCGTTTTGTTTTCTTTTCTGATGGAAATGATGGATCGAAAGAAAAACAGATAGCTAACCTTGATTTTAAAAAATTATCTTCATTGATTGCCTGTGATAATTATATATCTTCCTTTATATTACGAATCATTGGTCAAATAATGTTCCTCATTATCATTAATTTATTTATTTTTTAATTTTTTTTTAATAATTAAAATGGCCAAATTCCTCTATAATTATCATCATAATCATAATAGAATCATTCGATTGAATCATCATCCGTCTTTAATGTTTTTGTTTTTCTTATTACACTACCCAATCAACAATATACAGTACGGGTAATAAATGTTCGGTTACTGGAATTAACCACGGATCAAAGACAATAAAGTTGTCATTGATTATAACCTAATCATCCGTTCAAAATTTTTTGGTATTTCAATTTCCCTTCATAAAAAATTTAATGGAAAAATTTTCGAAATTAAATTTAGAAAATAAATTTAATTGATTTTTTTTTACAGCCTATATATAAAAAGCCTTTCGACAATAATTATAAGAAAATTATTAAAAAATCGGCGCCGTATTTAAAATAATAAATTACTCATGTGATCTGCAATATATCAGCCATCATTATCATCATATTATCGATTATCATAGTGTATATTTTCAACAATCAATCATAATCATTGATACTCGAATTGAATGAAACTCCTCTAATAATACGGATTCCCAATTGATGACACAACACTAACAACTATCATAAACACAAGTTCAACGGTCCATTGAAACAAAAAAAAACGACAGCCATAAATTTTATAAAACCCACACTTCAAATATCTCCTTTTAATTTATTAATTTTTTTATCTATCATCCTGATTATCCAACAAATAATTATCTCACCGTGTGAGCATCCGTTTTACTTGAAAGGATTCTTTTTTTTAAATTTCTTTTCATTATTAATTTGGTTCGATAAAGACGTATATCAATCACTCATCACTCATCATCATCAATATCAATAATCATTCAGACATCGAACACCATCAATTTATTCGTCTTTCATATTAAATTTTGAATTGGTTGTGAAAAAAAGTAATGAATAACTCATCATCCACAAATCTGGCCGATAACGAAGAAAATAAAATGGCCGATAATCCATCAACAACAACGACGACTGAAGAAGATAGAGGTGGCCATCATTTATCATTGATTCAAAAATTGGCAATCAGTATGGGCCATGTATTCAATGATTTATGTGCTGCATTCTGGTTTACATATCTTCTTATATTTATGCATTTTGTTAATCAATTCAATAGTAATACTTCGGGAACATTAATGTTAGTTGGCCAAGTTGCCGATGGTCTTGCAACACCATTTGTCGGTATTGAATGTGATCGAAGATTGGATTGGTTTTTCTGTAAATATGGCCGCAGGAAATGTTGGCATCTTATTGGTACATTATGTGTATTTTTATCATTTCCATTTTTATTCAATCAATGTATTGGATGTGCAAATTCACCCGAAAATTCACAAATGATTTATTATGCTGCATTTATAACAATATTTCAATTTGGTTGGGCTTCTGTACAGATTTCACATCTATCATTGATTCCTGCTTCAACACCACATTCATCGGAACGTATTGAATTAAATTCTTATCGTTATGCATTCACTGTATTCGCCAACATTGCTGTTTATATATTGATGTGGCTTTTGTTGAAAACCAATGATGAGGAAGATGGTACACAAATCAATCCAAATGATGCATCCACGTTCCGAAACGTTGCTTTCATTATCATTGCTATTGGTTCAGTATTTTCATTGATATTTCATCTTGGAACACGTGAACGAAATACTGATAATGATGATGAAATTAGAGATCAAGAACAACAACAACAGGTGTCGACAATATCGACCAATGAAAAGAGTGTAGAATGTCGTGTTACCGTATGGCATGGTTGGTTTCAACAAATGCGTTTCTATAAAGTAGCCTTACTTTATATGGGCACCCGTTTGACAATCAATCTTACGCAAGTTTATATTCCAAATTATCTTCAAGAAACTTTACGTTTGCCAAAAGTAGGTGTCATTTTTCATCAAGAAACTTTCCTAATATTTTTTTTTGTTTCCAAAAAATAGAAAAGCGTTGCATACATTCCTTTAGTTACTTATACAAGTGGATTCGTTACTTCATTTTTAATGAAATATATTAATCAAAAATTGGGCAAAAAGGTAAATAATAATAATAAAATGGCCAATCCGATTGATTAAAGTTTACAATTTACAACAGATAACATTTTTAATTGGTGCCATATTATCATTGGGTGCCTGTACATGGATCTATTTTGGTACCAATGAAGGTTTTAAACAATGGGGAATATTTGTTGTTTCAGTTATAATCGGTGCATCCAATTCGATAATGCTCATAACCAGTCTTGGTATCACTAATGATTTGATTGGCAAAAATACGGTATGTTTTTTAATTAATTTTTCCATTATTTTTTTCATCAATTTTAATAATCAATCAAAATATAGGCGAGCGGATCGTTCGTATTTGGTGCCATGAGTTTTGTTGATAAAGTATCAAATGGATTGGCTGTTTGGTTTATTGAACATTTTAAACCTTGCGCGTATGTAATTTTTTTTCAATTTGATTACTGATTCATTTTATTCATTATTAGAACTTTTTCGTGTATAATCTGTGATTATTATTATCGAGATATATTGACATTCGTTTGTGGTGGTGCTACGGCATTGGCTATTGCCAGTTTAGCGCTAATGTTGGTGGATAAAAAGAAAAAACTATCATTAATGAATGGTAAATGAAACTGGATTGGCAAATAACCAAGAAGCATCCGTTTTATTAGATTAATAATGACTAATCAAATTAGCTCCCTAATTTTATTTAATCAATTTTAACATATCGTTTTCCAATCGAAATAACTTACTAACCTGAATTGAGTTTTTCACCTAATCACATCGATTTTGATCGACAATAATTTGCATGGCACATTTTCTTTCTCACATTCCAATCATAATTTTTTAACCCATTCCTTTTTCTTTCAAACATTAATTGTATTGTTAATTGCATTCTTGAATTTCACTGATATTATAGAGCATCCAACATCAACAACTATTGCTGCTGCAACAATCATCGATCCAAATCTTTCACCAATGTCCGGTGAAAATATTATTGATGATGATGACGAACCAAATTTATTGACACCATTGCTCAATAACAATCGTTCCACTCGTCGTTGAATTTTTTATTATTTTTTTTAATTTTATCATTTTTATATATAGAAAATATCCTATGTGCAATGATAGAAAATATTTTTGATAAATTTTTACAACATTATTAGGTTATTCTTTTTACATGTTTTTTTAAAATCATCATAATCATAATTAAATATTCCATTTTTTTCAACAAAAAAAAATTGTTCAGAATCATTGCAAATCAATGTCAAGTGTATATTACCGGTTAAGCCGGATATCCCATTTTGTATTTGGTTTGATTGCTACATTGAATTTTTTTCGTTGCGATCAAAAAATCACATGGGTGGCAATCATTTTTTTGATAAAGATTTCTCTTATCTTTATTTCAAAAAAGGAACCGCTTCTGTTTCAAATAAAATTACCAACCAAAAAATCAAGGCCAAGATCAAGGCTTTTTGTATTTTGTTGTTGAGTGTTGTATGTTTCAAGTGTTTAATCAATATTTTTTTTATTAAATTATAATGTACTTTTATCAAATCAATCACTAATCGATTAATCAATCGACGTTTACATTGTTTTTCTCTGATGAACATCCTTCTTTTAAAAAAATGATAAATTCAAATGAGATTTCTATAGAAATATACGTGTGTGTGTGTTTGTACTATACTTTAAACAAAAAAAAAAACAAAACAAAAATTTTTGCATTTATTTATCCTTTATTGTCATGATGTGGGGCAACAAACAATAACAGCAGCAGCAGTTTACCATGAAATCGGTTTGTTTTTTTTAAAGTCACACTTGTTCAAATCAATGGAAAAATGGTTCACAAAAAAAACCGCTGGATAATTTTCGGAGAAAATCCTACAACCAAATCGAATTAAATAAAACCAAACACACACACACCGAATAAAGATACCGTGTCTAAACACGAGAAACACATAGCATCAAACAGATGATTTTTCAATGAGAGAGGGTTAGAGGAAAAAAAGTTGCTTGCTGAATATAAAAAAAAACCGCCACTCGAGTTCAATAAAAGACCACGAGTTTTTTGCTGTTTCTGCTAACCACTCTAAACAATCGATTATTATCATCATCGTCATAATCATGTGAACACAATGTTTGAACAGAATTTCTTTAATTCAATTGATGAGGAGGAAGATCTATGAATAATAACAATAACAATAGAGACCGTAAATGCAAAAAAAAAATTGAATCATTTTAAACAACAACAAGGACCACGAATGAATAAAAAATATAAAATCAATGATCACATTTTCTGTGTATTGTATGTATATCTCTCGTTTCGCCTATTAGTTATGGATCAAAATCCCGAAAAGAAAAGAAATGATCATCATGATACCAACATATAAACATTTTTTAGGGGTCTAGCTGGATGGATGATGATGATCATCATCATCCTGATTTATGATTTTGGTAATAAGAATCTATTGTTAAAAAATGGTAAATATGAAAAAACACAAACACACACACATTTTCTCAATTGTAATCTGTATGATTTTATTTTTTCTACTGAATAACAAATGACTTTTTCAAACAACACTTATTTTAATAAGTCTGTCTGTAGATATATACTTTATGGATGAATATGAGATAGTTCCATTTCATTGATTTCCAAAATGATAATGATTACAATCTGTGCAAGCGATAAAAAAATGGCTTTAAAATTCCGGAAACCATAACATCTCTTTCAAACAGAAAAATAAAAGAGATGAAAAATTCTTGTTGTAAAATGATTTTTCATATTTTATTTTTCCATTGTTCATCATTCGAATCACAAAAGATCAAAAAAAAAGTCAAAAAGATCCTGATCTTTGATTGCCATCAAGTTGATAATGTTTCTCTGTAGTCGAGAACAACATTCAGGCCGAAAAATCTGGTCATCATCATAATGATAACAGGATTAACAAAAAAATAACAATAATATTAATAAAGATAATCTCATCATTTTGATCAGGAATTCAAAATTGATGTTTGTTGTTTTTGGTTAGTTATTAATATTTTTTGTTATGTTTGGAAAAAAATTTTTTCCAAATAACAGACTAACTAACTAAAAAAACCTTCAGAAGATTCGGTGATTTGTACAAAAGATCAAAAGAGACCCAGAAATCTGAACAACACAACACCTTCCCTACTGTGTGTGATCGGAGGTGTTTTTCAACAAAAAGAAAAACAAATTTCAGAAAGTTTTGTTTAAAAAGAAACAAAAAAGCAAATTTCGTTTGAAGTTTTGATTCTGGGCTAAAAAAGAAACAAACAAAATGTTTCTCTTGATCCATTGATATACAACCACCATCATCATCATCATCTCCTTGGGCGGCTAGTTTGTTGTTTGTTAATCGCGAAACACCTGAGCGAGCGAAATGAACACCTGAAATTTGAAAAATATTTATTTTTTTCCTCATTTCAGTTGATTGTAATGATGAGAAAATAAGAATGTTTCTGATATTCATATGCATTGATATGAACAAAAAAAAGATGATCGCGAAAACAACAACAATGTATTTTCAAAGCAAACAACAGCGGTGGTTCCAGCAACAAGAAAAAACATTGTTTGTTTGTATTTCGAATGATGATGATGATGAAAAAGTCAACCAGTCAGGTTCCACGCCTTGATTTTTTCTAAGGTAATGTTTTATTTGAAAAAAACTGTAATTTTTTAAAAATTTCTTCAAATTTTATACCATTAACACCATCATGGACAAACAAACAAACAACATATAAGGATTGTGGCAAAAAATAAAATAAGAAACAACAACAAAAACAAACTTTTAAGATAAACACAAATGGCAGAAAAACAAACAAATTGCGAAAATGTGTCAAGAGATACTTTAATCAGGTAATTTATTGGAATGAATTTTTGTTTGTTTGTTTGGTTTATCATTTTATGGCCCTAAAAAAGATGAGAAATTTAACAGCAACAAAAATCCTAGGCTAGGCTAGGTTAGACATTCAATCAAACCATATTATTTTCAATCCAAGTTTTCTTTCCAAAAGTTAATTTATCGATTATATTACTAGGGCCTAATGACGAACACACATCGAGAGAAAGAAATTGAAAAAAAACGTGTATGACCAACCAAACAAATAACATTTTGTTTCATTTCAAATCAAATGAATAATTCAATTGCCAATATTGCCAACAAACATAGTGGGAAAAAGAAAAAACTAATTTACTTTTAGCACCTTTTTTGTTCATTTCTTCAATAGTTAATTTCCATCATCTTCGGACCAACAAAAATAACATTTGTTTTCTTTTAAATGAGAAAACATTATTCATTCATTAGATGATGATGATCGTGATGATCATTTTCCGACTTGTCATTTTTTTCCATTCTGGCTGCTTGTTAAGTAGCCAGAATAGAGAAAAAATTTGAAACAGGAAAACGAAATGTCATCGAGCCAAAAAAAAGTGAGTGAAATGAAATGAAGACCATGATCTATCGTTTGGCAATATTTGTTTGTTACGTGACTTTCATCATCATCATCATCTTCGTTTATTTATGAAATTGAAAATATAAAAAAAATTTACATGAATGTTGTTGCTGTTTTTTGGCTATAATTAGTTAGTTAGTCTGTTATTGGATGAATTTTGTTGAAAAAACAACACAGGTAGCATGGATCGCCTAAACACCTTATATCAAATACGTTTTTTTTTTTTTGTTTGCACCAAATACAAATGAACAAACAACGAATGACATTACAAATTCTATTTGCAATGATAATCACCAAAAGTTGTTTGATGATGATGATAATGATGATTATGGTGATCAATGTCAAACAAAAATGTTACAGAATTGGCACCTCTCAACAAACAAAACACATGTTTTGTTGTAACTTTGAAAACAGATATTCGGTGTCAATGATAATCACCACTAAACAAAATCTTACTTTGGCTATCTATTCAATGATGATGAACATAATAATAGACCAAGATAAAGATGGTATCATCATTAGAACGTCATCAATGTAGAACAAAATTTGATTGTATTGCCTGTATACACAGCAAATGATGATTACCGTCTTTGTTGTCGTCATTTCGGTCTTTTAGTAGTCTTTAATTATCTAAACAAAACACAGAACATTTCTCATCATCATCATCAAATCAAACAACGGCGACGACAACAACATTTGAATATGATTTAAAGATCGTGTTGTAGCCTGATGATGATGATGATAAAGGTATAAGATGTGTGAGAGAGAGTGGCTAATTTGTGTTTGCTGTTGATGTTTGAATTTTTTAGTTTTGAAACATTCAAACCGAAATAAAAATGGGTAGCTATCATCAGGAAAATATGAAACAGAAAGATTGAATGCCGACCAAAAATGTGAAAAAAAAGGAAAACATTTTGAATGAGAAAATCATCATCAATACACAAAATCCGATTTGATGTGTCAAACAAACAAAAATTTTAGAAACCAAAAAATTACCAAAATAAGTCAATTCAGTCGAAATGGTCGGAATAAGATTTTTTTTTTAATTAAGAATTTCAAATGATTCAACTTGAAAAAAACAACAACAAATTCCTTATCATTGGCTGATATCTTTTCATGGAAATTAATTTTTGAACTTGTTTTTTGGACTGAATCATAAATCATTAAATCTTAGTGTATCATTTCGGTGAAAAAAAAGCCGAATGAATTTTCAATGCAAAGATCCAATTATTCATCAACTTGATGATGGCCGAAATGGGAGAAAATTATCATCAAAACCAAAAATAGAAGATAATAATCAACAACAACTAATCAATATTGAATTGGATTGGCTATAATCATTATCATTATCATTATCATCATCATAGATGATGATCTGATTCGAATTGATTTCAATTTACAAATTAATTGAATGTTTTTTCTTAGTTTTCATTTTGCCAAACAAAAACAAAAACAAATTTAGGACCAGAAGAAAAAACCGCACACAGCATAACATCCATTCATCCATCCTCGACAATGATTGTGGTCATCATTATTATCATCATCACCATCATCCATGATGATTATGATGATAAATGCCAGAAGGCATTTAATTGATGAGGAGTTTGTCTGTCTTTTGGCTCGCTTGTTTGATTAATCTGTGGTGTGTCGACCACCACCTCTGTAATTCATTAATGAAAAATTTTCGAATGGAATTTGTTGTTGTTGTTCGGGTTAATTGGTCAACGACAAATGATGGAAAAACAAAATAAAACTGTTTTTTTCTACAAAGATTATATTATATGAATATAACCTATGAACCGTGAGGAATAACACGACCATGGACCTGTATTACGTGATTGGACTTTTTCATTATTTTATTGAAAGAAAAATTGTCATTGAATTTTTGTTTTAAATTAATTTCAAAAAAAAAATGATTAGCATATATAATTAAGAAACAATATCGAAATCGATGCCAAATGAACATTGTATTATTTTAATTACAACACTGAGAAAATAACTGAATCCAGAATAACAACAAAAAAAACACGCAATAAAATGGTTATGGCCAAAAATTTCAAATGTAACCAAATCCTTTATTAATTCAATTTATATAGGTCTTAAAAGCGGGCGCGTGCATCGAGCCTATTTAATTCCATAAAATTTCATTTGCATATTCACAGTATTCAATCGAATTAATCGAATTGAATATCACACCAGTCACAAGTCAATGTATGACACAATGGTCAAGATATACACACACGCAATATATGTGTGATCGACTTGTATTATGATGGATTGGATTGAATTGGGCGCACGCGTGTCCATTTTTTTACATAATCAAAAAAATTGCACTCGATTCGATTTATGATTCATTTTTCTTTTCGGGAATACAATTTAATTCGATTTTTTTCTTGTTGTTGGCAATCTATATAGGATTTTTGTGTGTTTTTTGAGACAAAAATGACAAATTGATGATCGGTGACCAAGTGAACCATGACAAAACAAACTCCAACTAGTTCCCTATATATAAATTCGCACGCGGTGAAGCAATTCTTTCTTTCTTTTTTCATCTTCTTCTTTGGAAACAAATTTGTTTTGTATGTGAAATATGTGTTTCGATTCGATGATTCCAACGATATATAACCAATGCTGATAACTTTGTAACGTGTGCAACGAAAAAAAATGTATCAATTTTGTTTAGATTGAAAGAATTTTTGTGACAATTTTCCCAGTTTGATTAGATATGATTTCTATCGAAAAATGGTGGATGAATTCTTTTATATTCAACAAAAATATTGAAAAAAAATAAATCATATATCGCGCCTGATTGATTTTCTATTAATAAATAAATAAACATAGGTTTGACAATCGGATCAATGGTTTTATAGTGTTCTGTACTTTGTTTTATTGTCGAATTAATAGAAAATCAATCAGGCGCGATATATGATTTATTTTTTTTCAATTTAAATTCAAAAAAAAAAAAAAAATATAATTTTGTTTGTCTCTGAATCGAAGACAAACAAAAAAATATTTTCTCCATCACACATAATCAAAAACTAAATCAAGATTAGCAGCCATCAAGCAAACACATTGAAAAAATATGAATAAAAATCTTGTTGTTGGAAGATGATGGAATCATATTAATGATAATGATGATGATGACTGCATTGAAAATGAATGAATGAATGAATGAATGGAATGGCCATTTGATATTTGGGAGAAGTTAATGTTAATGTTAATGTTGTTGATGATGGATAGGATAAATATTTGGACTAACAAACAAACTGAATAATGGTATTTTGTTGTGCCTTTCAAACAAACATTAACAAGAACAAATTAAATTGAATGAAAGGAAAGGAAGGATGGAATGGATGCCTTGCAAATCGATTTTGTTCACCACCACATTATTATTATACAGAGTGAATGTGGATATAACCAAGTTTTTTTTAGTTGTGTTTCGCGGATGAATGACCAAACGAACAAAAAAAAGCTCGCTCAAAACATTTCAAATCAAGTTGGTTGTCTAATAAATGAAAAAAAAACTATAGCATTCTGAAATATAAACTTCCTTTATTTTTCTATCAAACATTAACTAACTAAACTCTAACTTGTTCTCTATAGAATGAATGGAACCATGGTGACATTTCATGTCATTTGTTTGGATCTTGTTGTTTTATATGAAAAATATTCTTTGAATTACAAAAATTGAATGATAAATGGACACCGGGTAATGTTTGGCTTCTCGGTTATCTATAGATATCTAGCTACTAACTAACTAACTAACTAAACTAACTAAAAAAACAGTTTATCTTCTTTCAAATAGTGTCACAAACAAACAAACAAACAAACAAAATAAAAACAAAAATATACAAACAAACAAAAACAAAGTTTGATCAAACATACATACATACACACATATAGCGAGGGTGGTCCACATTATTTGTGTGTGGTTAGTGTAATGCGATTCCAATGGCTTCAACCAAACAAATACATCAATTCCAATTGTTTAGCGGCAGCCAATTGGCATCGAATATTTCAATGATTATTGCTACTACTACTACTATTACCATTTTTGATATTCTACTATATCCATGGTAATGGTTATTATCTCCGCCTATTAAATATATGCACCATCTCTCTTAGTTCAATAGATGAAATGTTTTCTCATTTTGTTTTGCCATTGATTTTATTTGGATGAGAAAAACGAAAACAAACTAAAATTAGCTTCAAAATGTGAATGAATCAATGAAAAGAGAAAGAAGTGGTGAACAGCAAACAAACAAACAAAAAAGCAAAAGCCGTATTTTCCTTTTGGTTTGGATAACGCCTCAATTTTCATGTTTCAAACGTTTTAAACGTTAAAGGAAAAAAACATACAGAATGATGGACAGTGTGTGTTAAACAAACTAAAACTTTCAACAAAAAACAACAAATACACGATACGAACAGCGACAGAGAGAAAAAATTGCTATTCGAAATGATCATGATGATGATTATCATTGCCATTTAAAAATGATGATTACTGCCCGTTTGTTTGTTTGTATTTTTCCTGTTTGTTGATTAAATGAATGAATGATGTTCATCAAATTTATTCGTAGTGAGAATTTCCATTTTCATTCATATAGAAATGATCAAGGTGTCATCATGGTGTATGAATAAATGAATGAATGATAAGTTATTGATGATCAACAATGATGACCGTGTACAACAATCGTTCAATTTTCATCACCATTTCTGTGTTTATGTGTGTGTGTGTGTGTTGTATGTGAAAACATGATGTGATGTGATGAATAACATTGTTTAGTATTTGAATTTAAAATTTGAAATTCCATTTTTGTCAATTCTGTGTGTTTGTTTGTTTTGAATATTTTGAAATTCATCATAGTTGTTTTTATCTCATAACAAAAAAAAAAACAACGAAAAGTAAAAAAAACAATGCCTAGGCCAGGACGTAGCACATATGGTGATCAAAAACCGCCATATTCATACATATCGTTAACATTTATGGCAATACAAAATTCGGAAGAAAAAATGTTAACATTGAACGATATCTATAAATTTATTATGGATCGTTTTCCATATTATCGTAAAAATACTCAACGATGGCAAAATTCATTACGTCATAATTTGTCTTTCAATGATTGTTTTATCAAAATTCCTCGCCGTCCAGATAAACCTGGAAAAGGTAGTTATTGGGCATTGCATCCAAATTCGGGTGATATGTTTGAAAATGGTAGTTTTTTACGGCGTCGTAAACGTTTCAAATTGAATGGACGTAGAATGATAACTGCCAATGGAACTAGAATTGATCATCATCATGAAAATGATCTTAAAAATTATGATTCAGACAGTATGGATGAAAAGATGAATCCATTTGGTCATCATTTGATTGATCATGATATTGATCATCATCATCAACGTCATCATCCCATTATGAAATCATCCAATCAGAAATCTCTATCAAAAAATGATAAAGTCAAAACAACTTCAACGACTACGGCGACAAACATAAACGGACAAACGAAAATGGTGAAATCATCATCATTTGCAAAACAATCTTTCTCGATCGAACATCTAATTGGACCGGAAAAAGATTCGGCCACAACGATCAAACCGAATCAATTATCCGATTTAATTGTTAATCGTACTGCAGATGTATCTGCAACTGCTGCCGCTATTCAGGCAGCACTTTCAGCATCAGTCTCAAATCATTCATTATTTCTATCATCTGGTCATCATCAACATCATCATTCACATCATAATCATCATCCACAATCGCAACAACAACAATCATTTCGAACCGAAACGGGTAATGCATCATTGCGTTCAATTTCCTCATCATCAGCAGCATCTGCGGTAACTAATGGACAAAATTCACCCACCAATACATCGGTTACGAATGCTGCTGCCGCAATAGCAGCATTAAATCCATTATCATGGACAACATCACCTTATGCTATGGCCGCTGTTGCAGCCGCATCATTATCACAATTGAATGCGGCTGGCTGCAATGGTGCTGGTCTCAATCAATCCAATATTCCATTATCAATGGAATTTCCTCAATTATTTAACGCTTCTTTGCTGAATAACAACGGCAATAATAATGATAATAATAATGCTGCAATGACAAACAACAACAACATAAGTGATTCATTTCAAACAACTCTAGCCAATTTGTCGTTTGTACGACAAAATTTCTTCCAAAATATTCCTCATTTTCAAACATTTGCAGTAGCGGCTGCCGCTGCTGCTGCTCAAGCTGATCATGCTGCTGCATTATTACGGGCAGCTGGTTCGGCCACATTAACGCCACCACCAAATTCAACACCATCACCGCCGATACGTGTCGATTCTGTTAGTAGTCAAACATCAACAAGATCATCATCATTATTGAACATATTGGACGATGCTATTGCATTCAAATAATCAATCAACAATT
>ERZ500997.46-NODE-46-length-39382-cov-10.720218_pt1 | contig 39382 bp, 33 predicted proteins | sample MGYA00248826_ERZ500997 | MGnify/ENA primary metagenome ERZ500997 (study PRJEB25958, sample SAMN03398524) | human skin metagenome | study: EMG produced TPA metagenomics assembly of the Human Skin Microbiome Metagenome (human skin metagenome) data set.
GTTTTGGATATTTTTCCGACATTTTCATTGGTTGTGTTTTGAGATATAATTTATTTATGGCCAAATCCAATGATTCAAGCGGTGTATCATAGACATAGAAATCACTTGTTATCAATAATAATCGCTTTTTCGTTTTTCCCACCGCCAATATATTCAGATGGGCACCATCATTTTGGCGCAATCTTTCGCAGATTTCCTTTGGACAAACAAAAAAGATAAAATACTTTCAAGCAAAACTAAATTGCATGCTTACATCTTTTGTTGTTGAATTGGTTGCCACTACAGTTGACGATTCAATCACAATCGCCAGAATAATTAAATAGCCAAGTGATGATAGCATTTTCCAACCACACGATTATGCAAAATAAAACAAATTGTTTTCTTCAGCAGAATTGCACCTTTTCAATGTTTTCGCTTTGTTTTGTTGTTCATTATTATTTGATTTGATTTTGAGTTATAATTCCATTTCAAACAATTCAATTATCCATTCATCATACAACAATAGAATCAACTTTTTGATTTGATTCGCATATGGCAATTATCAAAATCGGTTGCGTGCGGATGGCATTGCACTTGAAATAATTTGATAACTCAGACTTGCAACAGATTGAATTTGGTTTAGATAAAAGTTTTTTTAATCAATTAGAGAAAAACAAAACTAACTATAAAACTAGTTTAGTCCACCAAACACCCAAACATGCTCCACAGCCTGCACCACTAGCCACCACAGTTCGTTTTATATCACCTGGTTCCATAATAAAGCAGGCTGCAATCGAACCAAAAATACTACCAGCAGCCGCTACGCCCACAATAACTTTTTCAGCAGATTTGGCTTTCGCTTCCGCATCTTCTTTTGGTTCGATTACTTGCACCACTTTGGGGTAGCCCCAAATATTACTTTCAACAATATCAACCAATAACACAGATATAGCGATCATCATCATCATCCAAATAAACCATGGCCGCCACATCATCGTTATTTGTTAGTTTCTTGTTGCAAATTACTTTGTTTCGAATCGAAAAAACAAATTCCTGATACCGGAAAAAATCACAACCAAAGAATAATACAATCACTAACTGTTGATCACCACTTAAATAAAACGAGAAAGTTGTTGTTGATTTGATTATTTCTTAATTCGATTTGTTGATGAAGCAAAAATCAATTTACCTTTCCATCTGCCATCTATTAGCCAAAAAAGTCGATATTGATGGCCTTTCGAGGTAACGGCTGCCATCTGGAGTCCGATGGCAATGTCATCATGATTATATTCCAATTTTGAAATGATTGCAAAACGATAAAAGCATTAATGTTAAACCAACCTGACAACCATCGATTGTCACTCTCATTCGAATGGCACACACAACCTCAACACGATCAAAACAAAAGGTATCCATGGCATTTTATCGATTGGAGGCTAACCTTGAAAAATTTAAAAAATTTAAAATGGAAATATCATAATAGCTTCAGTCATTCTCCGTTTGTCGGCCTAACGGAAAACCAAATTGATGAATTCAATGATGGAACCCGAACAACATGATAATGATGTGGATGCCATGTCGATGGCAAGCAATGCACCGGTGGTGACCAGTGGAAATCGGCAGATAAACATCCTGATCGCAAGTAGCCAACCACAACAGTCAGCCCATTCAAAACATACCACCAATTTGTTTTCCCACTCATCAAATCCAAATTCCAATCGCAAAACCATAACGGTAATGTGGCATAACCTCATCTATACGGTTGAACGTAAACAATTGAATCTGTCGCAATGTTTCCACGCTGGTCGTTGTTCGCCGATGACCAGTCAAAAACGAACCATATTAAAAGGTATAACAGGTCGGTTTCAAACTGGCCATCTGACCGCCGTCATGGGACCATCCGGATCTGGAAAATCAACAATGTTGGAATGTATCGTCGGATTCAGGAAAAAAGGACTTTCCGGCAACGTCAATGTTGTTTGCGACCAATCCGATTCGAATGTGGACAATTTGCGAGTGGCACTCATATCGCAGACTGATTATCTAATCGAAGTGTTTACTGTTCGTGAAATGTTGGTTTATGCTAGTCGCTTGAAGAATCATGACCGTCAAATGCCAATCGATGAAGAACAACAATTGACAACGGTGGTAACCACAGTTAGTGATGGTCAAATCGACAATGGCAACAGTGGATCGAAAAACACATTGATTTTGCCTCATAAATCGGACAACTATCACCATCAATTGGCTGTCAATATTATTCAACGACTAGGCCTGGATGTTTGTGCCGATACACGGGCCGCTAATTGTTCGGGCGGTCAGAAAAAACGCATTTCGATCGGTGTCGAAATGATATCCAAGTAAATTCAATTCCATTGCTACCATTGCCATTTTCACCCATTTTTCTCCATTTCTACCCGAACCAAACAACAGACCAAACATATTGATTTTGGACGAACCTACCAGTGGCTTAGACAGTTCGGCTTGTTTCCAGACGGTATCGGTCATGCAACGTTTGACTAGAGATGCTTATTGTCCCACCGGTGTGGTGTGTACGATTCATCAACCATCGGCTCGAGTTTTCAATCTATTCGACCACATCTACATCATTTCCTACAATGGCTACTGCATTTATGAGGGATCACCCCAGCATATGCTCGAGTATTTATCCAATGTTGATCTTGTTTGTCCACAATTTCATAATCCGGCCGATTTTATCGCTGAAGTTGCATCGGGTGAACATGGCCAGGAACAAGTACAACGATTGATCGAAGTAAAAGAGCGTATTGATCTTCAAATGCCGGATTTAATTGTGGCAGATCGCAGTCTATCACAATATTCATCCCAAATCAATTACCCGACTTTTCTGCATATTTGGATTCTGTTGCAACGGACTTCCAAACAAATTATCCGCGATCCCATGTTGAATTGGTTACGACTTTTATCGCATGTTACTACCGCTATCTTTATCGGAGTACTATACGGCGCTGAAGTTGGTGAACCAGCACTATGTCCACCCACAGTATCCCCACTGAATGATTTGGAACAATTTACCCAACATCGAACAAAGTATCAATCTGATTTGGTTACCACTACTGAAAACTTGTCATTCATATTCTTCACTCTCATGTTCACATTGTTCGGTGCAATGATGCCCATCATTATGACATTTCCTGATAATTTGAATGTTTTGAAAAAGGAAAAAACTAACGGCTGGTATAGTTTGGCTGCCTATTATACGGCGCTCTCCGTTGCCGAGATACCGTTCCAGGTAAGTGTCAAAGCAAACTTTCACATTGCAATAATCATCCAATTAATCATTGTAGATATGTTTCCCAACATCATTCGCAGTGATTGGCTATTTGATGACTGGTCAGATAATGAGCGTCAAACGTTTTGGTCTATTCATCTTGATCAATATTCTGATGGCATTCACCGCTCAGAGTCAGGGATTGCTGATTGGTGGTCTGTTCATGTCGGATGCTAGTGCAGCCGTATTCCTTGGGCCTATCACCACCGTACCGATAATGTTGTTTGGCGGTTTTTTCGTTCGCATTTCAACTATCCCGAGTTATTTGAAAATTTTCGGCTATACTTCCTATTTGCGATATGCATTCGAATTGATGATAATGACCATCTATGGGTTGGATCGTTGTCAATTAACCCCACAACAACTAGCCGCCTTGAATGAAACTGCTGAAAAACCTGAATGGATGGGAATGGCGTCGATGATTCTGGGTGAGGGCGGTGAAAAATTTCTGGATGGCTTCACACGAAGTTTAGGTGGCACATTTGATCCCAGTTTAGGCAAAAAGTATGCATCATCATTGTTGGACCAATTCGATGTCGATGAAAATTATTTCTACAGTCATTTCGCTATACTCCTTCTGTTTGTTGCCGTATTACGTTTGCTGACCTATTTTGTGGTCTCGATCAAAATCAACAAAAGCGATTGAACCAGATCAATTTAGTAGACTTGTTCCATTTCTTTACAGAGCATCCTATCTTATTTGATTTTAATAAAATTTTTGTTTGTTTTGAATAAAATTTATGATAAGGTAAGGTTCATGGTTTTTTCTTGACTCGTTTTTCCAATTCTTCCACCGGGATCGAATCGAATGGACCACAAATGAATTTGCCTTTGCTGTGGGAAAGTAAAGTAAACGAGTCAACAATCATAGTGACTGGAAATGAAGAAAGCCTACCTGTTTGGATCCATTGAAACCCAAAAGTCGTAAACAGTCGCCTTGAATCGATCTGAATTGAGAGCATTTTCATTGTTAGTTCGATCATCATCGGTAAGCATGTAGTCGAAATGTTCCTGTGCTTTTGATGTATCCATCTTCAAATTGGCGATGTATTTTTTGTAATCTTTCACGCAAAACAGACCATCTTCTGTATGTGGGCATTGCAAGAATTATTGATCATCCAAATACAGTCTACGCACACTTACTGTTTGCATCACAACAAAGAAAAAAAAGTTGCAAATATATTTTCAGAAATTCCGGCAGCTCCGCAAACGATTTAGTATTGCGGCCTAGTTGTTTGAAAAAATCCAGCCATTCATGAAATTCCACATATTTGTCCTGGATGAGGTGCGGTTGAATGGAAAATAACCATAGAATCAATCAATCAATCAACTAACCTTGTTCGAATCGGCATACGATGTCAGTTCATTCCACCATTTTTCGAATATGGATTTCCATCTTTCCACAACCTCCTTTTCCGGCTGTCGTCCTCGACGTTGGATTTTGGCAAATTTTTCGGCTAACAGACGGAAATCTTCCCAGGAAAGTATTCCATCTTGATTTTCATCTTTCATATTAAGAATTTGAAAAATGAGATCCCAAACCAGAACCCACTTACCCCAGAAATTGAGAAATGTAAACAAATGTTTATGACGAAGAAATTTCTCATCGTCGGACATTGTCTGCTTGTTAGCTGAACGAAACACTTGAGAATTCGGTTTGTTTGTTTTGTTTACTTGCTTGTCACATTCGCCACATCCAACTCACATCCAACTCAAATCAAACACAATTTCAATCTTGAAACTCGAAACAATCACAATGAATGGAATGTGCGGTGAATGTCGAGTGGCGGACGTTTTTTCTGTCATTCGTTGTTCGTTTGTGGTTGAAATTCGTCCAATTCTATTGGCAACATTCTGATGGAATCGATGCCAATAAAAACAAATGTCTATTTATAAATTCTTTCCCATTCCATCATCCAGCTCACTAGATGGCCCCACCTAGTCCGTATTTCCAAGCCAGCTGATGGAATGCAATTACCGAATCGGGAAAGAAAAAGCAAAAGAATAACAAACCCGAAGCCTAAGCAATTAATTGATATTGCCCGCTAGCCAAATCCTATATGTATGTAATAATAATTTTTTAATCATATAATTCGATAAATAAATACATCAAACAACATTAACAACATTAACAAACACACAGATAACGATAAGGGCTACCCCACAGTTTTATGGCGCCCCACACATGCATTTACTCCTCATTCAAATCAAGCTCTATTTTTGGTATGTCTGTGTTATGCAATGTCTGTATTGGCTAATTGGAGAGAATGAGAGAATGTCAGAGAGAAAGAGAGAGACGATAAGGGTGTTTGCGATATCATTGTGGTGGATCGTGTGTGCCAAATCAGTCAGTCAGGTCAGGATCACCAGCGATTGAATTGTTTGGAGAGGATGATGATGATGATGAACTAGGTTCGATGAAGATCACCGCTCAATATTCGAATGAAAGTTTTTTTGAATTGTTGATTCATCATCGCGTAACAAAACGGATTCAATGGACTGTCCACAGTCGGCCAGGTGCACCATCATGTCGAACCGGCAACCGAAAATAGAAACAAAAAGTAACAAAAATAAGTGATGGATTGGAAAAGAATTCACTTCACCCTCCGTTTCCAGAAAAACTTTCTGTTATTCTGAATGAGCAAAAATGAAATGAGGGAAAAAACCAGAGTTTTTCTATGGCAATCCTCTTAGAGACTTTGTTTCTAGCTAGATTTTGCATGGAAATGGCAAAATCGGATTGGCCACATCAATCAATCATATGATGATGATGATGATGTAAGCAAGTGATCTTTTTTCCATTTTTCTCTCGAAAACATGAACAAATCCGATTATAGTGATGTTATACTCGACCCAACTACAACATAAACTTACCTATTGGCGTAGCAAAGAAAGTATGTAAAATAGAAAAAATGATGATTTATACAGCCGGAGCAGAAACCCTCCACCAAAGCCACTATATGATATGGTGTCCAACATAGAATGAAAGCGCCCAGAATAAACGATATTGTTCGCAAAGCCTTCCGGGCGCGATTTTCTGATTTAGATTTCTGTCGTTGTTGTTCGCGTTGATGATGGTGATTGTGGTGATAGCGGCGATGGCTTTTAACGTTGGTCGTGATCGTAATCGCACTCGGCTGTTTTTTGGTCAAACTATTCTTCGTTCGTTTTGCTCGACGAAAACGTCCTGGACGGTCGCTGGCCGATGGCGGCTCTGGATTGCCTTCTGTTCGCAGTTTGTTAGACGGCTGAGCTGGTTCCGATTTTGCTTTGGTTGGTGGCTGTTGGCCAGCTTGATGCAGCAATAAATGCGTATGTTCATTTGGTGATGATCCATTGTTGGTCATCGATGATAGTGGCGGAAATTCTCCCGCTCTACGCAACGATATAGCAGCCGTTGTGGTCACCATGGTAGATTGAGTACCTCCCGATGCTGTCACTATCAAAGTGTGCGTTGGCTCAAGCGACGCTGTAGTGCTGCTGTGGAAAGGGAAAATGGATTTCAATTTTGCAAATCAAATCAAATCACTGACCTGGAAAGGGTGAGATCAATTTTGGCATCGTTGTCATTGGTTGTTTGGTCTGTGGTTGTCAGTGACTCTTTATGCTCTTTCTTTCGACTCAATTCGACTAATCGACGGAATTGATGATTGTTGTTGGTTGTGGTTGCTGTGGTGTTATTATCGCTATTCGAAACGATTGGTGATCGAGGTATCAGAGGACCTTTACATAGGTCAGGTGTTTGCTGAAACGAAGTCAATTGCGATGGATAAAGGTGATGATGATGATTCCGATATGGTCGACTCACTGTCGGCGACAAATGATGTGGGTGATGCGCATGAAAAGGATTGACGAAATTACGGGATAATTTTCGCGGCTTCACAGATTCCGCAGACGCCTTGTTATCGCTGCTGACAGCAGCTGGCATGGCTAACGACGAAAACGGTGCAATCGATTCGATGGGCATATTTTTGCCAAGAAAACTTTTTAGTTTTTTGCGTCTTGCTCGTCGTGGTTGCGGTTGTTGTTGTTGTTGTTGGTTGCGATTGATGGAAAGATTGTCCGATTCATCTGATTCGAATGTTGGCGAACTTGATCGTTCTTCTTCTTCATAATCGAATTCCTCATCGTAGTCATACTCGTCATCGAATTCGTCCAGCGAATGATGACTTGATCGTTGTCGCAGTTTCTTCTTGGTCGAGCCGCCATGGTGACAGTCACAAGTTTTGATTGGCTTGCCACCGACAGAGGTCGACACCGGTTTGGTTTCATTTGAAGAAGTATTCGATGATGTTGTTGTCATTGTGATTTCATCACGTGAGATTTGCTGGTCTGGTTTTTGCGTTTGCGTTTGGTCAACGGCTGAATCACTTTGCGATTGAGTCGTTTCGGGGCTGTGGTTTGGCTGCGTCAATAGAATGAACATTTGTTTGGCCGCTTTTTTCGATGGTTTCGAAGTTCGTTGGTTGCGATTGTCCGAGCCACCACCGCCGCCAGTATCCTGATGTACGACAATCGGCGCCAAACTTTGCTGGATTTTTTTTTGTTTGGCATCAGATTTGCGGGCCATTTCACTTGCGGTACGGTAAATGCCCATATACAATACGATCAATATCACAATGGTAACGTAGAAATAGCCAATTATCAGCGAAGTATTGAATACAGCATTCTTCAAAAATTGTACCGCACATTCACCTGGTGACAATTCTCGTTTGCCGGTGAAATATTCCCATCCCATAATCGAGGTGAAAAACACCAAGAACGGTACAATCCATGTGACGGCAATCAACCACAGCACTTTACGTTTGGTGCGCCATGAACGATATTTGGCCGCTATTTTCACCGAACAATAACGATCGATCGTTATCGACAGTACTGTATAAATGGAAACCAAGCATACGGTGTGGTCGGTGGCTAACCATAGATCACACGGGATAGCGCCCAAATCCCATCGTCCCATCAGTTCGTAAACAGCATAGAAGGGCATTGATATCACACCGATAAACAAATCGCTTACCGCCAACGAACAGATAAAATAATTGGAGGGCTGCCGTATCGAACGTTCAACGCAAAAAGCGACCAGCACCAATGCGTTGCCGGCTATCGTTATGATCGAACATAGTGCTATGCAAACGGCAATAAATATCGTCAGCCAGAATGAATAACGCAACGATATCTGCTGGGTCTGATCTGTGATCTGATTTGTGATCTGATGATGATCATGGCTTGTTGTTGGCCCAAACGAATGGCTGTCATCGATGGATGTTGATTGATTGATGGCATCATCGATGATGGATGATTGTTGATGATAATAATCGTCGTCGTTATCGTTATCGTCGTAAGCGTAATTTGTGAATCGGTCTGTTGTGGTTGTGGTTGCAGTAGTTTGGGCAGCCGCTATCAATGTGAATAACAAAGCGGCCATAATGTTGAAAATGGTCGGCGGCAGTGATGACGAAAACTTTACCAATCTGGATCTTTTCATCATCGTCGTCATGATCGGGGGTCGAGGCAGGCGAACAGGAGGGACGGTTTGTCGTCACTGAATAGGCCTGTCACTTTTCATCATCAACGGCGGCAAGGGCTTCATGTTGTAGTAGTGATGAGCCATTGTGGCACTGAACCAAATGAAATTCATAGACGCGTTCTGAAAAATGAAAAAGAATGCCAGAGAATTAGATTTACTGGATTTGTTTTGTTGATTTGGTTGTAGTTTGTCAATTACATTCACTGAATTGTGTGCACTGCACTGACATGACAAGACAAGAAATGGAATCAAAAAAAAACTGCCGACCGAGCTCAGAAATCAAATCTAGAGATGAAGAAGACAGAGCAAGAAAACAACAACACTAAATCCGATCAAATGACAACTGCCTTATTGTTTGGTTGCATGTTGTTCTGGCTTTGTCACATCACATCACGGCCTAGCCAAAATCACTCATTCAGTCACCAAGTCACGTCCTATTCAAATCAAATCATCTCATCATCATCGATTTAATTGATTTATCATTCAATTAATCAAGCAATGTTGCGTTCACACCTTGTCATCATCATCGAATCTCTTTTTTTGCATCTTTAGCGCAAACTGAATTCGCTTATCGTTGGCTTCAAAGCCTCAAGCTCGGCTGAAATTGTCGGGCCTGTCAAGTCGGCTGATGAACCGCCTCTTGTAGTTTTAATTAAAATGGAATCTGGGATTTGATTTGTGATTCTGTTTCTGATTGTTGGCTGCAGATGTCTTGTTAGGAAAGTAAAGGCGATTATCATCATGGTCATGTCCTCTGTGCGTCCATTCGAGTGGTAAAATATTGACAGGCAGGCAGACAAGCTAGCAAATGGAGAATCCCTAATCTCTCTGCTAGGCTTGTCGTTGTTCATCTCTCCAGCAAATCAATCTGATTTCTGATTTTCTTTCTGCTCCGAAATTCCAGTTTCCAGTTCAGCAATTCTTTTTTTTAATCAGAAAAAATTCATTGTCATTGCTGGATGCTGGACCGACCAAATGAAAATATGATAAGCTGATTAATCATTGGGATCATCATTATCATTGGCTACATTGCTGTCCAATTGATTCCATATCTCTCTATCTTTGAATTTCAATTTTCCAATTCCAATTTCCAATTGCAAAATCAATCAACTTTTTTCTGCTGCAGTCAAAAGAAAAACGGAGAAATTTTGTTTGGTCGAAAAAGTCAGGTAAGAATCCGATTAGTGCAGAGATTAGTTGTCTCGACTCTAGATCATTATCCTAATCAGACACGGATGATGATAAATCGATTCCAGTTCTGGGTTAACTTAACCTGGGCCTGCTGTTTGGCATATATTTGTCATCATTATTTTCGTTCATTCAGGCTTTATCAATGAATCACAACTTTTGTTTACAATATTTCCGAAAAAACGACGATAACCGATTCTCTCTCTGTGTTGACTTAATGCGTTTCGTTGTTTCGTTTCATTTTTTTGGAATCATTCAGGAAAAGCAAATGTTTCCTGCTGCTGCCTTACTCTTTCTTTCTTTATTCTTTAAATGGCCAAACTGACTTTGAATAGAGTGGATCGAAAGTCGAAAAATCGAATTGGAAATGGAAAACCGAAAAGAAAAAAGAGCAACAACACAAAGCACCACCAAGTAAGAGAATCAACAAAAAACATCTTCCATTTCGATTGGGAAATAAGGATGCCGTGTGCTTTCAATATGGTGCCAACATTCATCATTTTCGCATTTCACAAACAGACAAACTAACCAAACAAACACCCAACAAACAAATCTCATTTCTCGCCAGCCCCAAAACCGGAACAGGAAAGAACAAAGAACCAGCCAAGTTTAGTTTGTTGTTGATCGAAATGCAAATTTCCCAATAATAATTTTTTCCAGTTATTTATGTAACCGAAATGGGGCTCCGTTTTCTCATTTCGCTCATTTCTCTTCATTTGATTTGGTTTGGTTAGTATGGAGCCCAATTCACTTCTCTTCTGAACAGAGAGAGAGAGTCATTAGGGCTCCCACCATCATCATCATCATCATCATCATGATTGGTTGCCGGTAATTTTTTTTGTTGGTTACGGTTATATAAGTATGAGTGAATGGCACTTGCACCCATATTTGTTTGTTTATTGTTTGCAATTGGAATTGCAGAATTCAATATGGTCCCCACTGCCATTATTGTTTATTCATAATGCATATGTTTCACTCAATTCGAAAACCATTTCCAATTGACCCTATACCGATTGAATTTGGAATGGTGCTCATTACGCTCATCAATGATGATGATGATGATCATTATTAAAGTGATATAGGAAAGACTTATTGATCACTCGATAATAATAATGTCGTCGCTCATTAGTGCAAAAGTCACAATCATAATGATAATGATGATCATTCTAATTGATTCTTCCAGTGACTAAAGCCACTAATGATTATAATCATTATGATGATGCCAGTTGTGTTCTGCAAACAAGGTCTCTTCACAACACACATCATTGATTTTTGATTATTCCAAAATGATGGTGGCTTTCACTGGGGCCAGGTGAGGTTGTCCAAGACCATGATGAAGACAAATGTTAACACACACACCGGCTAGGTGTGGTGGATCGCGATCTGCAAACTTGTTTCCCTTTGATTAATTAGCCATCATCATCATCAAAGTTTTGGCTGTCGTCAAGAAAAACTTTTTTCTGGGTTGTCATCGTGCACAAAGTCTATGTGACGATGATAGATCGATTGGAATCGAACTGAATTGATGAGCAAAGCAGATGACAAGTTCGGTTTGTGCTGCATCCAATAATTAACCCCTCATTCGTATAATTGGAAAACGACGACATACCAATGATGGCTTCATTCCATGCAGCCAATTTCATTACATAATTCCCAGCGAAAAAAGAAAAAAATTTCGATGCTTGATTTGAATATTAATCACATCAGCAACAAACCCGAATCAATCACGAAAAAATGAAAAATTCCATAATGCATCCTCACAACATTAATGATAATCACATTCCGATCGTCAAACAGAGCCCAACATTATTGGCAAATCTCAAAATGCATCATGGCAGGCATCATCGTCACTGCATGACTCCCCATAGCACAACATAACATTCAATCATCACATCTTTCATTCGGGTGATTTTGGACACAAAGCAAAATCAAAATATTTTTTGCCCAAAAAATATGATGAAATGATCGACTCTACACCAGTCTCACTCTATACACGTGTTTTTCCTTTGAAATGATGATCATGTCGATTTTCTAAGAATAAGCTTTGCATGGAGAATGTTTATTTATTTATTCGGCTGCCAATCATCCTCATAACATGACAACAACAATCGATATGGAGGCCAAATGCCTTTCACTTTGATTGTTTGCTTGTTGTTAATCCAAACATTCTGCAGTCATCGCCGTAATTGTTCAATTAAGACGTTCTTGCCACAGATTTCAAAGGTGCTTTTCCGGCAACCAAAAAAACAAACTTCAAGCGAACAATGACGCATGTTCGGCTGGTTTGACAATCTTTCATTTGACAAAAGTGGATTCGGTTGCTGATGTTGAATCGAGAAAAAGAAAAAGCGACGAAAGAATCCCCTGGAGGCTTGCTTGGCAGCCACCATGATGGTGGTGATGATGAGTGAGAGTGAGACATTTTCATTTCAATTTTTCATTTCTTTTTTTTGTTCAATTTTACTTAAAGCCATGTGTTTGGTTGGTGATGGAACATCTTTGGAATTCTTCCTTCTTAATCAATTGATTGATCGATTCACCTTGTATCTATTGCGAGCGTCTATCGCGTCATGACCCAAACACACTGGTGATAGACTCATGGGAAATTTTTTCGGTTTGCTTTCTTCGCAACACACACTATCCAGAAAAAATTGATCGATTCTGGTTGGTCGGTATGGTGATCATCGTCAGGCCAGATGGTCGACATTCACACATTTTCCACTGATTCAGTCGTCGTCGTCATCATCATCATTGATCAGTGCCAATATTATTATGGATGGCCCACACAAAAAAGATTATCCTATATTTCTTCCACAATCAATATCGATCTCAATTGGAAAAAACCTCTCTCTCTCTCTCTCTTTTAATTAAAAAATTTCATTGCCAGGCAACCAAAGTTTTGCACTTGTTGACGACAAACAAACTGAAAATGAAACGGAAAGTAAAGTAAAATAATAATAAGCACTTACCATTTGAACCATTAACATTATTGATTTGAATGAATCCTACTCTCGATGATAATAATAATGATGTGCCATGCATTTCAATGGGATACGGTACAACAACAACATTGCTATTTCAGGACACAATCCATTTGCATGTTTGTTGTGTCAGTGTTGTTGTTGTTGTTGAATGCAAACACAAACACACTTTTCACCATAGCGAGTTTGAGAAAACACCCCAAGGCATGATCTGCATGTTCCATTTGCTGTTTTGGTGTTGAATATTTTTGGTAGCGAATATTTTGCAGTCAGAATCTGAAGAATGGAGAAGGAATCAAGAATCACATTTCAACATTTCAATTTGTTTCAATGCAAAACACACAAAATGACACAATTGTGTCTATTTCCACTCAATCAGCTAGCCTTAGGCTGTTTGGCAAACAAAATGTCTTGAAAAGTTGGATGCACTAAGCAGATGGCCATCATCATCACTGAACATCTTGAAAGATTTCACTTGGAGTGTTTTATCAGGTCGATATGGTCGAAACTGATCGATTCACTCGCAATACACTGGTAATATTGGCCGCAATGGCCGGGCGCCTTTTGGTTCCCTATATCGACACAGCCGACACTTGGCAATTCGGGCGCGAAGGAAACACAACAAACAAACACTGTTATCACAAAACGAAACGAACGACCGTCCAATCGACCGACTGACTGACTAACTGAATGAAATGAAATTGGCAAGCTCCAAAAATATCGGGTTCGATTCGGATTCGGCAGAAATGCGTTAGCTGCCGATGTTGTTCGGCATGGCCGATGGCGTCATCAATGAACGAATCTCCGCCTTGTGTGCACATGTCATACTCACTTCTCGACAAGCCAAAGTTACCATGCGCCTCCACTCCATTTGGTTTTTGCGAGCAAGCCAAATTAACGAAGGTGAAAATTACTTCTTGGAGAAGAAAAGGAAAATGATAAGGAATCAGATAAGGTAGCCCATATGCATCTATGTATGGCCTACGGTCGAATGTCAGAACGAGAAAGACATCCCCAATCATACACCAACCGTAATTGAATCAGCCAGATTGCAAATGGCAAAATGTTGTCACAACAACTCACTCGCATCATACACAAGGAATCTGGCAAGAAAAATGCAATTTATTCTTGGGCTTTCTGAGGGGCGAAAAGGGGAAACGAACAAATTATGTGATGTTGTGCCTTGTGTAATTGTCATTGTACCATCATTAGAGAGAGAGAGATGGAGAGAAGGAGAGAGGGAGCAAATTGCAATAATAATTGTTCTTCACACTTAATCAATCAAATTGAAAATTTGACAAAAAAATGTTCGTTTCGGTCATGTTAAGTTGTGTGTTACCTTGTCGTTGTGTCGAAGGAATCAAACTGCTGACTGTTTGCTATCTCCGGCAATTGCATTCAAACAGCCAAACAGCCAAAACACCAAACCGAGACTGGGAACCATTCGAGCGAACAATGGGCCCGATCGGTTGGTTGGTTGGTCGGCATCCAAATCTTTATGGAGCCATCTCGACTTTCGTCATAAATGGGCTCGATTCGATTGGAAGAATTTTCTTTCTTTCTTTCTTCTCCCGACCGACAGATTAAGTCTTATCAAACAAGGCAGTATTCCTTTTGGTTTACTTTTTTATTCTTATCACTAGATTCGGATCCCGATTTTATGATTTGCTCGAGAATGGCACCTAAAATGCCACATTCATTCCATTTTCCTTTCATTGTTTGTCGGATAAAATGATGATGATGACGATGAGGAATTCAATTTGTCGACCAATTTGGTGTTTGCGCCTTTTCTATTCCATCGGACAAAACACCCAAGCAATTAGACAAGCAATTCTCCATCTCTCTCTCTTTTCACCAAATGCAAACACTGTTTTCCTTGACAAATTCATTTAGTATGTTTTTGGCCGAAACAGAATTTTTGATTCTGGCTGAATAAATCAATTGTCCACCTATAGACAAACAAATGCTAACATAACCACCTTGTTTGTTGACACAATATGCTAATCCCAATCCTATCCTTTCTCTTATCTCTTATCTGATTTTCAGTCACTTTCAATGTTGCTTGTTTGGGCTACTGGTTTGCCCCTCAAGCTACCCCAGAGCCAGATTGTGGTTTTTGTACGCCCATCCATTTTCACTGGCATTCGATTGATATTTGATGCCCGAATGAATGGCTAGATTGAATTGATATTAATTACAATCAAACGGAAAAGTTGATGATGAAAACTAATAGTAAAACGAAGCAAACAACAACATTATTCTTTGTTCGAGCCGGAAATCTCTACGGAATTCTTTTTCGATGGAAACAAAACTAAACTCTATCACAAACAATGTTGATGATGATGAGCAATCGATTGTTTGCTGGATGGCAATAAATAAACTCATCATAAATCTCGATAATAAACAATCACCATGACAGCCAAGTCAAAATAATAATAATAATATTTAATCAATTCGTCATGGAAATTTTATTATCATCACCGACTTAATTGATAAAACGCGCAATGAGTGAAATTATTGACAAACAAAAACTAAACTAAAGCAAAAATCACCACTTTTTTTCCTGACCACGTTTATCCAAGAATTCTATTGACGGATGCTGCCATAACGGCAAGCCTATCCCGTTATCGACCGATCGAGTGATGATTAGTGAGATGAGTTGAGTGGTGTTGCTCGATTGCAAGACTCAATCATCATTCCAGCCAAACATTTTTTCTCTCCGTTTTCCTGGGTTTTTATTTGAATTGAAAATGCAGTACGACACTTTTTGCTCATTTGTTTCGCTTGTTTGGTTATTTTCGGTTTGGTTAAGTGGATGTGGTTCGGATGAACTTTCTGCTGTTCCGTCCAGGGTGATAATAACTTCATCATCTCCATCGCAATCATCATATCGCTCGTCATCACTGCCGCCATATCCAGTTAGTTTTTACTGGAGTGAAGATAAATATCCCAATCCAAGGGATGACCCATTTGGTTGTCGACAGCCAAGAAGCTCATTGCTGTGTGATCCGGATCAGATTCTTGATGCGAATCAAGGTTTGTGCGAACGAATCTGGCAATCAATTCAATTTCATTTATTTTTCAGCGCAACTAATTCGTGACCTTCTCGAACAAAATCGACGTTCGACAAAATGTTTCTGCGAGAAATGCCCATCGGGTGAAGCTGGAATCAAAGTGGCAGTTGCCCTGGCACGAAACATTGACGACACTCAATATGGGTAAGTAAGTGCTATGTGTGTGTGTCTGTTCAATTGGGCGTCAATGCGAATCCGGTTTGTTTTCGGCAAATGATGATGCTCAGTCATTAGTTTCTAGCATCCATATCCGTCAATCATCATCATCATGTGACCATATCTTTTTCTCTTTTTTTTCATTTCGTTTGAATTTCCGTTCTAACTGATGATGATGATGACGCCCTTTCCCGTACAGTGATTCATCATCCCAGCAGTTTGCCGATCATCTTCGACAGAAATGGCGTTATTCATTATGCAATGATTCGTTATTGTTATTAATGATACAATCATATCCTGCTCCCAAGTCATCGGTACGTTATCGTTATTATTATACGAATCTAAATCACTTGCATGCCAATATTAGATAACCACTTCGTTAGGTCGAATTGCCGAACGTTTATTTCCGCATCAATTTTTCGCCGAAATTGTACAAAATATTTCCATCACAGCAACAACAACTACGAGTAACAATGGCCTTGGCGTGAACGTTGTTCATGGCGACAATCACTTTCAGGTATGTTTTTGGTTTGGTGTGCATGGAAATCTGTCAATCATTCGAGATTGTGGCAAACAACCGTACAACCATATAATCATTATAATGGACTTATGGTAACCATCGATTACTCGATTTGATTTGATCGATTGGTTTGCTTTGGTTGTTTGTGAATTGGTCGTGCCCATTTGATTGATTGATGATGATTTTTTATTACCAACCAAGTCGATTGACCCCGATTGATTTTGTTTTTTGCTTGTTTTGATAGTTATTACGTTCGATGTTGACGGCCATTACCGATCATGTTGAGCAGATTGCCGACCCATCCATCTATCAACGAGACGATCATCAATTGCTCGCAATGTCAGCCGTATCCGATACTGGTAGCCGTAACAGCAATACGGCTATAATCATTGTAGCCGTTACCACTGGATTCATATTTTTTCTAGCCCTTATAGTGGGCACCATTCTTATCGTCAAACGCCGTTTTCAACAGGAACCAGATTCGGAATTGCCTGAAATGGATCCACCACTTGGATATCAAATGGTACCCAATACAGCTCGTAAATCTTTGGTTCCCGTTACAGTCGATGACGACGACCACGACGAAATCGACCACGATAACAACAATGATAACGACCATAATGACAGCAATAATGATGAACCGCCACCAACCCATATCCTAGGTGATGAAATGACGCCCAGATCCTAATGGCCTAATAATGATAATGATTATCTAATTAACTTTAAATTTATATGTAACCACATTCCTTCTTTTCGATAAATAAAATAAAATTCTATGTTGAGATTCCCACGTGTCTCTCACACACACACAATGAAATTCCATCGGGCGCCAATTAACCTAGTTCACAACAACAAAACTAAACCAAAATTATCATTATGATTGTGGATGATCAACTTTTCTCTCCAAATCTCATGTCTCGATCTGATTCCGAGGAACGTGCTAACCCAATGTGAATGGTGTGGCCAGGAAAATTCGTGACCAGATCGTTACCCTAGTCAAGGTCATTCATTGAGAGAAATAAAAAGAGAGCCTGGCAAACTGGAATTTGATGATGAAATCCAAAACCGAATAAATTTTATTATTTGGCCAAAAATAAGTGTAGATGTGTTATGGGTATAAAAGAGACATGCACAAATCGAATAAATAAATAAATATAGTTTTCATAAAAACAAGCAAAGCGAAAAACATTACATTTGCATGATCATTATACAGGAATAGGAAATGCGAATAAACATATTACATAGCAACAACACAAAAGCAACCCAAATGCCATTCAAAACGCCTCTGGGTCACAACAAACAACACTCATATTGCTCTCTTTCAATGACAACAAAGCAATGAATGAATGATGTTTACTTTATGGTGGTTTGGTTTGCTTATTTGAATTGTATGACTTTTTCCGAAAACCAAACCGGCACATCTAATGGTTGAATGGATGGTTATTTCAAACTGATTAATTTCATCAGCAATTGAATGATTCGCACGATAACAAGTTCGGTAGTGGTGATTGAATCATCATTTATCGTCGTTGGATGGTCTTTTTTCAAACTGCCATAGAAGTTGTCGGTTGATGAGGATGATCGTTGTCGATATTGGGAAAGAAATAGATATCGTAATAGAGTTTGTGATTTAAGAGCATCGGCCATAAAGCGAGTCATCGAATCCAGCATATCACCGGCACCATTCATCAATTTTAATCCCAGCGTTGGTTTGGTCAACATTGATGATGTTTGTGGCCGTGATGGACGTGTCCATATGCGTTCCCAAGGCGAATCATCATAGGTGGCCATTCGATAACGAGGGGCAAATTCACGTTCGCGCATTACGTTATAAACACGTTCCGGATGATTAGTTATAATGGCATCCACGTCCGATCTGTTCAACGTGATCCACCAAAATATAGCAAAGGTGTTAATCGAGTGCAATCAAACAGCAAAACAATTTACCTGAACGCCGTACGAATGTTAACGGTAAGATCTACGGTCCATTGATAAACTTTGCGGATATAATTTCGGATAGCGAAAAAGGAAGGATTATCACGTCGTTTGACAATCTGTGTGAGGCGGCCCAGGTTGTAGAATGGTGTCATGCAATTGGATCGGCCATCCCCTTGCCAAATGTTGACAACCATATCCAATCGTTTCCACATCGATTCGATGGCAAACAAGGGATCATTCATGCCAACATCCCATCCGATGTACTGGGTGAGAAGCCAATCACGTCCTTGGGATTCCATTTCATTATGGAATCCCAGAACAAAATCATAATCAAATACATGCCCGATCGATATGACGGCACGTAATCGGGATCCATTTGGCGATCCATCACGTGTGCTGGTGTTGTAAAGATGCTCCAACATAGCCGAAGCTAGTTGCTGTCCGGCTAATGCCTTTGCTGAATGACTAATTCGCATCAGTTTCAAATCCAATACGATCAGCAATAATCGTTTGTCAAACATTGAACTGGACGGTGTTGTCAATGAACGAATTCGTTTCAAGAAAACATCGATTCGTTCCCGTTCACCACAACGACGAAAACAATCACAAGGATAACCGTGAAATGTATAAACGGGTGTTGCGTTTGGTGCAAAATAAACATCAGTCTCGATAGCATTTGCACCTCGATTCAGATTATCATCCACTTCATTGATACTGTTCACCATATGACCTATGTTCCAAAATGGACGATTCGCATGGTAGAATTTGGATTTGGGACCCAACGATGACACATCACTGCTGTTGCTAGTCTTGGTCGTAGTTGGTCTGCACTGAATCCACGCCATCAGGCTGCTGATGATGTACAACATCCAAATCAACAGAACATAAGGTGAATTGAGCATTTCACAAAGCAAAAAATCACTTCACTTCAACACACGGATATCCGGCGGAATTTCTGAGCAATCAGATCGGATAATCACGAAAACACCAAACATCAAACAAACAACCTTGACGAGAATCAAGTGCAAAATGTTTTTATCAAAGGATGCTCACTGATGATGATCACTTAATGAGATGATGATGATGATGAAGATCTTTCTGATCGACTCTCTCTCATCATTCAACCAACCCAGCCTAATCAATGTCCAGAAGCAGAATGATGATGATAATAATGATAAACATATCTAATGTACAACGACGATGATGAAAAATATGGATAAAGGTTATATCTAGAACATCACATCTAAACAGACAATTGCTTATTCAATATTATCATTATTATCTTATTATTCATCATCATTCTCATTCAGAGCTGAAAAAAAGAGTCGACCGCCAAAATCTTGAAAGCAACGGTAGTGGTGCTGATGGTCAGTTGGTCATCTGGCCATCTGGGTAACAACAATGAATGAATGAATGGCCACCCAAAATGACATCATTTTTCTCTTGGCGACAATACCCATGACAGCAATGGGAAACTGTGTTGTTTTCATTGTGATGGAGAGAAAAAAGAATATAATAAGAAAAGAAATAAAAACACTAATCGTGATTGACGGCAAAGAAGCTTCGATTGAGGGTAAAATTCATCAACATTAAAAGCAATGGAATTAATGAATGAATGGATGGCCATTAGTGCCATGCTGCTGATGGAAAATAACCAATGTTGTTCAATATTTCATGACATTTCTGCTTACGACAAAACCCAGCCTAGATCGATGTCGTCGGGATTTAAGGCTTTTTCGGCCATCATCATCATCATCAACGGGGGGATATGGATCATGAATTTTTGATCAACCGACAGCCATACAGCAAAAGCCAATTAACCAACCATCATCGAATCGAATGTAATGTAGTAGCATGTAACCGACAATGTAAAATGTTAATGAAGCAATGGACAGATTTTCTGTTTTGCTTTGTTTTGCTCCTGTTCGATCAAAAAAATCAAAAAGAAAATCTCATTCATCACTGAGTGAATGAATGAATGAAGGCAGCAATCAATTCAAAATGAATGAGCACATCCTTCATCCATTCATTCATCGATTTCTGCTGAAAATAAACGAATAAATTATCATTGAACATTGATGATGATGGTGGTGGTGGTCGGTTGATCGATTCATCATCATTCGTCATCAGTGGACATACCTTTTCATCGCTCGTTTGTTTTTCATTGCCATTCTGGTCATCGACGTACACCTCTGCCCGTTCAATCATCATCACTGTCATGAATGGGATTGACCTCGATTCGTTCCACACAATTACTTCCGCCAACTTGAAAAATTTAAAAAAGAATTATCATTTTCCAATTAATTGTTAATCTGATGAGGATGATAAATCTTATCTTCATTGCTCGAGGCTTTCTTTCTTGCAACAACCATACAATCAAGCAACAACAACAAAAGCATCCATATTGCCAGTCTTACTGTCGGATAGGATTCTATAGGATTCTTTTTGTTGATTATATTCAATTCCTTTTATGCAAATTATGAGTAACAAAAATTTTCCTTTCCAATGAACAAAACAATGATCACCATCACCATCATTGCAATCAATAGGAATCGGAGAAGAGTAGAGCAACTTTTACTTGAATGATTCATTATCACTATAGTGGAGTAATAATGATGATGATCAATTCTAATTCAAATTCAAATACAATCAAGCTAGACATGAGCATTATAATGGCTATCATCATCCATATTTGTTATTTTAATGATTCCATACTCATCATGTTGGCCTTAAATGAATGAAATTCTCACTTTTCTTTTTCTTCGGTGTCGATATGAATCATGTCCGTGACGCAAGTAACTGCTGCTGGCTGCTGGTCCAATACCCTTTTCCTTCGCTCGCTGTCTATTCATCGAATTCAATCGAACGTGTCTAATGTCGAACAACGATGCAAAGAGTGTGGCTCGAAATGAAATCAATTTGAGGGAAGCGAACAAAAAAACCAAACATCATCCTGGCCATTATCATGAACAATGTGGCCATTGTCTTCCTATATCGAACTTTATGCAAATGAGAATTCCTTGGAAAACATTCCATTCCAGCAGGAGGACTATACATCATCCATACAGCTCTCTTTCTATTTCACTATAACGATGACACTTTCTGTTACGCCGTCAATTATAATGTTGTTTGCTTTTCTTCCACATTTGATACAATTTTATTGATTTTGTTTTCGCTATTTTTTCGGGGAAACTGCTGCCGACATCTATCGTCAGCCATTCAGATTATAGCTAGACAATGGCCGATATTGCTCGCATTCTTCATCGATAGACGGCAGCAGCAGCAGAATCCGAAATATCCAACATGATTAAAAATATTGCCATGGACAACCCTGCCGATGTTGTCGTTGATTTCGTCGTTGCCGATGGCAAGGACAACGACAAAACAGACAGGACACACAGTGCTTTCTCTCAGGACATTTTATCCCCTCTCGCTTGACAAAAAAGATTCTCAAGCGCAATTATTACTTTATCTACTGCCATCCATCCTGTAAGTCTGATGAGAGTTTTTGTGCATCGTTTTTCATTGTTCTGTGATGTAAGCACACCGGGAACATTAGATAAATCTCGTGAGAACTGTGACCACCGCTTCTCAAAAAGCTGATTCGATTTTCCCGATCTGGCCACTGTTGTGGCGACTAGGCTGAATTTTCGAAATCGAAAGGAGCATTTGGATAAGATAATGGCATCCATTGTTTAACATGGTAATGATAGCATGCCATCAACATCTACAACATTCGATTTGATTCCATTTCGTTTCCTTCCAAACAAATGTCGTCTCGATCAACAATGCATTAACATTGGCGAAATGGGCGCCTTACATTGCTTGCTTGATTATGATTCCTGTGTTTGCGTGTGTTTTGTTCATGCCAGTCGAACGCCCAATCATGGAATATATGTGATGATCCGCCTAAATGCATCTGATTAACCTCAATTCGCGAATCGGGTATCTACCGACCAATCTAATTCAAATCGGGACCCAAGATAAATTGTAATCAAGTCTTGGATCGACCAAACTATGGAATGCTGCCCTGAACACAACACTGTAACACTGTATAACAACGGTGTGAGTGTGGTGTCCAAATGAAACGAAAAATGCCCGAAACAGGCTTCACACACGCCGAGAAGAGAGAAAAATGAACGTAGCCAAGAGGAGAGAGCAAATGCATCGAGCGAAATGAACTGTGTATGCAAGTTCATTTCTCATCATTCATTCAGTCAGTCAGTCGTTGGCCAGCATTCGTGCCGAGTGGATGTTTTTGGACAGCATTCGATTCCTTTCATTTCAATTCATTTTCGCTCAACATTAAGGATTCCCCGCCACCATCACCATCATCACTCAAACGACAATTTGTAATTCATCTTTCTCATCTTTTTCATCTTTTTCATCTTTCTCGTCATGCTGACCTTTTTGTCTATGACGGGTGTGTCCATGGATTTTGTCCTTTGTCCTGTATGTGGTGTGTAATTAGTTTTTGTTGCATGGGGTACACCTTGGTGACGGTTGAACGATCAGGTCATCACTGTAGCGAACCAAAGAATCTATTTGCCAGGTTGGGCTGGACATTTTCACTTTTTGAATATTGCCTCGAGCATGATGCTATGGTTATCTAATGTTATCATCTTGATCAATGTTATACATCTTCTCATGGTTGCACACACTAAATTGGTTTTGCCAAAATGTGTTGTGTGTGACTTGAATTGTTTTTTACGTTTTGTTGTCATCATCATCGTCGTCTTAGCTAGTTGGCCAATTTGGCATAATAATAATGAAAACAATGGCTTTTCGTTGATTGTGATGTCTTCAAGTTTGTAATATGTAATATCTGTGTGTGTGCATTGTGTTTAGTTGTTTTGAATGCGACAAAAACTTGATATAATGTGATGATGATTTGCATAACAAAACATCACTTTGCTTAATTCAATCACAATCTTTGATGTGACTTTGGTGTGTGTGTGTGTGTGCTCCAAACCAAACCAACATCACACTGAGAAATTTGTTTGATTGTTTTGTTGAATAGTTCGTCTATGGTTGCTGGCCGAATGTTGTTGGCCATCACATCAAAATTAGATCAAATATTCCAAAATGAAACAACACAAAACTATCACTATAATGGCCGGCTATAGTGATGATGATTGTCAAATTGTCGAAAACGACATACGGCATCATCTTCATTATCTTGGCCATCCTCATCTTCCAAATTATCATCACGAATCTGATGATGATGATGATCAATATTGCTGGCCATCACTATCTTTACCACAACACATCTGCTTCAATAACAGCAGCAGTTTCGTTGTTGAGCAGAACAACAGTAAAAGCGACAGTGACAAGGCCATTGGTCATCGGCGTCGTGTTCCATTCACGTTATTTTCTTCCATCATCACCAACATCATACACCTGTTCTTCTGTTTGTTATTAATGTTTATGTTTCATCCGACTATTTCCATTGCGTTCAATCATCAAAATCAGCAACATTTATCCGCTGCTGTTACGCAATCGACGCCACCATCTTTGATTGGCCATATGCATCATGGCCAACCACAAACTCAGCATTCCCCAACAGCAGCTATCGTTCGTCGCTTGTATTATGCACCGGCCACCACCACCACCACGGCCGCTAATGCTCATCATCAATCATCATTGCCTATATCGATTCGAACTAATCCATATCGTTCCATGGTCAATCATCATCATCATAGTCATTCCAATTCGCGAACATCGATGATGGCGCCCAATCGAATCCGTAATAAAAATGCAAAAGGTGTAGCCAAAGTGACTCCCATTTCGATACAATCCGCTACATTTGATTCGACTGTCCGTTTGACCAGTCGGCCAGTATTACAACAGAATGACAGCACCAGCAATGTCAAACAACAGCAAGTCATGTTGAATGGTTTACTTCAGAAACCATCCACATCGCTTATTCAAGTTCTGGATTCTAATTCCAATCAAACACTGACCACAACTACCATTACGCCACCGACATTATCATCTACAATATCATCATCTAGTCATCGACAAGGTAAATCACTGCAAATATCATCTACGACCATTCAATCGAACATTAGTGAAACAACGACACCAAGTGATAATGTTAGTGGTGACGGTGGTGGAAATCTTTGTTTTCTATCACACGGCGGATCATCCGAAACATTCACAGTGAATGAAGCAATGCCCATCAATTCTGTCATCGGCACCATCAAGGTAAGATACTATACATCACTCAGTCAAGTCATTCTCAGTCAGTTTTTGATTGGGCCAAATCGCCATATGACGCCTAATCGAATAATTCATAAATATTTTCTTCGATATTTATCATTCCATCATCATCATCATCACTATTCACTGCATTAGCAATTAAAATGGCCAAAAATGGTTTTGCTATTTTCCAAATCCGAATCCGAAATCGGTCAGTGAATGCAATGTTCTCACCTCTCGCACTGACAGTCATCAATAATCAATCAAATCGATCGAATTGAATCGAAACGAAAACTTGAAACGGTGCTTTATTGCTTTCACTGTCGTCATTTGGTCATTGCGAATCGCTCATAGCCTGGGCTAGATTGCATTGCTAATCACACACTGCCCACACGATAGCATAATGAAAAGGGGGGCAGTGATCGATGATTGTTTTTTGCAATGCGCACGGTGGCACAGAGAATGGCGCCCAGATTGGAATCCAATTAATAATTGTGCATTCAATCCATTTGCAAAAAATTGATGGATGGATGGATTATATACTTGTTGGTTGGATTGTGGTCATTGCATTGCTCTGTGATTGATTTGATCTATTCATCATTATACAAAAAACATCCATCCATTTCATTCATCCTTTCTTAATTGACTTTTAAATGACTATCAACTAATGTTTGCCCAAAAAAATCCAATCCAACAGTCAACCAGCTAGGCTATAGCTGTGTGTGGGTGTTCAATCAATCAATGTTTGTGGCTAGCTAGCACCGACCAAACATCTTTTCCAACAAAATTCACGATCCACTATCAATGTATCCGGACATAAAATGGACACTGAAATGGACAGCTCTCTTTTTGTTCTCTCTGATGATGATAATTGTCAATTTAATGGCTTTACAAACACACTTGTTTTGTCGTTTTGCCGGAAAGATTTGTTGTTCCTGATTTTGTTTTCAAAACAGTGTTAATGGGATAATCCAACAAAATATATGTGTTGCAATAAGCAAAACAAATAAACAGCATTTTTCCCTTTGGACCCTGAACACAGAAGTCATAAGAGAAATGGTGGCCCAAAATGCATTTGAAGAGAGAAACACAAACAAACAAAGGAGCAATTAATCCCAATAATGGCCATAATGGCCAGCTGGATCCAAATAACGGCCATAATGGCTGTTGCCTTGCTGCCATGTTGCACTCCTACACTCTGGGGTGATTGTCTTTTTTGCATTATTCATGGCTACCATTATGATGTTTACCATCATTATTATCAACTCTGGCAGCAGCAGACTTTATGGCGCCAGATGGCTATTCGTTGTTGATTAATTGATTTGATTGTTGTTGGATGATGATGAAATTAGAGCACACACACAATAGATGAATGGATATGTTGGCTATTGTGAATTAATTGCATCTAAATGTAATTCAAGTAGCCCATTGTCTTGGCCGGCCATTGATCTGCTGTCTTAAACCCAACAAAAACATCAATGCAAACAAAATCAATTAAAACAAATCTGATTGACAGTGATCCCGATCATCTGCTCTGCTCAGTTCAGTGATTGATTGATCATCCATTTGGATGACATTATTCTTCCTTTTGTCTGATGAAATGGTTAAATATTTTAGCAAAGAAACAAAAATATAGTCAATTTGGCAACAATCTGGTTCACCTGTTCTGCCATGCACCTTTTGTCGCTGTCACCTAAACCTGTAACAACAAAAACAATCATCGATTGTTTTTGGTTTGCTCGACATTTTAATTAAAAAGTCGTCCCTTACAGTCAGTCAATCAGTCAACTTAATTGAACATTGCAAGAATGTCTTGATTTAAATATGGTAGAACAACAAAAATCAAGCACTAACTTCACTTGAGAAGAGAACAACAAAAATCTTATTCACCAGACCAATGATCAGGGCATCGCGCCATTCCATCCATCCATCCATTCATCCAAGCATGTTTACCATTCGGATTTTGATTGAAGCAAAACAACAACAACAAAATCATCCTGAAAGATTGTGCTTTTGGTTATTGATTTAACCGATTAGCTGGATGATTGTGAAAATCAAATCCCAAAAATCGAAAATGAAAAACCAAAATGGACAATTGTTTTATGCAATGTAGTCGAGCAGGTGGCCTGCCTGCAATCCAATCGTGTCTTGCATACTAAACAAATCAATGAATAAAGATCCATCCAGTCTCTCCGAGGTGAGGTGAGATGACTCGGTTCGATGAATCGATTGATTTAATTTAATTCAATAACCCGAGCAACCAAGTAAAAGAAGCAAACCAAACTTGAAAAGTTTAATTAACAGATATTTTTTGGTTGCCTATTGTGCTATGGTGGTGGTGGTGATGATAAGTGAATTATGTAGCAAAAAGAAAAGGTAATCACTTCGACATGAGATAAGATGGTGATCTATTTTTTGTCCAACTAACCATTCCATTATACATTCATCATACTCACATTCATCACTACTGGTACCGACCGAATCGCTTCATTGCGATCGTTGTTGTGCAGTTCAATTCGATTCAGTTGCAGCCAAATTGAATTTTCGAATGAATGAATCAACACAATGGCCTTATCTGTCTGTTTCCACCGAAAAGAAACAATAAAAATCAAAATAATGTCATCCAAATCAAATCAAATCAATCAATGGATGAATGTGTTCAATAGATAATAGTGTGTGACATATGAATGTTATTTATATCCGTTTCAGATTAGACGATTAGATTGGCCATGTTCATCATCATCAGTTTGCCTTAATCATCATTTTCGCTTTCATCAATGATGATAAAATTGACGAAGCAATCATAACATTAGCCAGTTATAGCAGATCGATATGATCATAACTCATTTTGTGCAGCTAAAAACACAACTAACTAATGAGGATCGTGCACATCTTTTTATTTTCTTTCGAGTCAAGTCAAGTAATCAGCTGTAATTACACACACAGAGATAACAAAACCAACGACTGAGAGAAAGAGAGAGGTGAAAATTCAATTTAAAAAGAAAGTCATGAAAACTAAAACTCAAAAATGACAATTCGTGATTCGGTCAGTTGAAAAACAAAATGATGATGATTGGTGAGAGTGCAATGCAATGAGAAAATGAAATGATGATGCGAAAAAAAGATGAAAACGGTGATTATCTCTCTGGCTATACTTAGCCCCTTCCATACCAAAATGTGTGCTGCGGCGATCGTGATGGTTCGGGATAATGTCCATCATCATATGCAGCCATACATGCAAGTGTTGAATGCCAAGGCAGTGAGGCAAATTATTAGTTCGATTCGAACCGGTCCGATTATAGTGACCAATATGGCCATATTATACCCATGGATCTATGACAAACGAAAAAAAAGAAATGAAAAATGCATTCGATTTCGATTGTATTTGATTGATTCACACCATCATCATCATCAAATCAATGTGGAACTGCATTTCTATGCCATCCTCATTTTCTCTATATTTAGCCATTGCCAAAAACATGGAGGGAGAGAAAACGGATTGTCTTAGGCATTTTAATATGGCAGTATTATGGTTTGTAGTTTGCCATCATTTGATGATAACAATCATCGTTTGTTGTTGTTTGGAATCGAATCTTCCGGGTGGCTTCCAAACAACACTCATCGTTCATTATCTAGATTCCGTTGTCCTGGAAAGTGTTTTGTAAAGGGGCAATCTAAATGATAATTACCTAGTTAATTTGCTGGACAACGTGATGTCATATTGATTGGATGATTTTATCAGTTTTCATATTTTCTTTGTGAGTCTAAATCGAAAGTGTAAAAATGATCATTTGCAATACATTCATCATCATCATTGGATGGATGATTGGTGATGCACGCGTTACCGTGATCACTGATCACACACGAACCAACAACAGAAAATTGCTCTCGTTATTCGCGAGTGCCGATCCATTTATCACGTTCACACGATTTTTTTGTTGATTTGAAGGCCCGAAAACACATCCAAAAAATGGCCATCCGAAAATGTCCGTTCAATCAATTATTGAGATTGTCGTCGATCGATTTAATGCAATCAGGCGAATTTCATTTAACATTTCACTCCACTGTTGAAACTGTTGTTGCCCATAATTGAAATGGCCAGAGCTACCTTGCATCATTGTGAATGATGATGATGATAATAAAATGATGGTGGCAATCTAATTGACATCACATTACATCAGATGTTGGTAGTGAATGGGTCACGCTGTTGTTTAGTTGGCCAGATTCCATTGAATGGATTGGGCAAAAAAAAGATGATGGCACTGGAGAATGGATATTAATAATAATAATAATGAAATATATAATAATAGCATCATTCATAATGAAATATTATTATTATTGATCAAAAATCAATTCAATTCCAATCGATCGATTCAATAACTGTGATCATCATCATCCATTCACTATCAGTGGTTGGTGGTTATTATTATCTTCAATCAATCAATCAGTCAGGTAGCATGATCACTATCCACTATCCACTGTCCATTATCAATCATACAATCCATTCAGCATCATCATCATCATTAGATAACCTAACCTAACCTAAACTGGCGAGCATTGTGTCAATCTAACCTATATTGGTTACTCAATTTATTTATATCCACCATTCATGTTATATGATTATTTTGTCATCCGCATCCACCATGATGACAATTTGTTCACCGAATCAAAGAAATAATGAAAAAAACAACATATATCGATATCTCCATAGACTAAACTTTACTTCAAATCCATTCATTGAGATAATTATAGCTTTTTTTGGGAAATGATGATGAATGAATGATCATTCAGTGATGATGTTTGATTGATAATTGAAAAAGTTTTTTTCTCGATTTTCCATTTTCGATTTTTTTCAAGCGAAATCAAAGTGAAAACTGTCTGTATGTTTTTCCTAGCTAACTCTAATGATCATTCGGTTATCATTATGTGGAGCGCCTATGGCTACCCAAATTTTGTCTGTTTGATTTGGTTTGGTTTGACTATTCTGTGTGGATCCAACAATGTTGATGTCAATTGGGTCATGTTAACCTGGAGAACAGGATGTGATGACATTGCTTCACTGTTGTCATCAAGTCGATAAGTTGCTCTAGTTTATTGCAAACGACCTCCATGTTAGAGTGTCATTGTTTGTTTGTTTTGGTTGTCCATTAATCACAACAAATATTAGCATCACCATTAGTTGGCCTTTTGTTCATTTTGCTCGAATTTTTTTTGCCGATCTTGATCGATGGTCGGCCAAATGGCTGACTTAAGAATAAAGTCAAACCATTTCCTAATGACCATCCAAACAATCATTATTCATCATCATCATCCTGATTGGCCGAATGAATCTCCTCTAATAGGATCATCATTCAATTTTTATTTATTTTTATTTCTTAATTCTTTTTTATAACCGGATTCATGGTTCTCCACAAAAAATGATCCGATTATGTATCGATGATGAGGAGGCCATTACTTTGGCAAATATCAAATGGATCGATAACACATATGAATGACACAGATAACAGGTCATCGCTATCGATCGATTGACAAATTACAATTTGCATCCATTCCAATTCAATGACCAAAATTGATTATTGAAAAAGTAGCAAAGATGGACGACAATCGAACACAGCACAAATGGGTCAACACTATAGGTAATCAATATGCATGTTTGTCGTGATAATGATTATTCCATCGAAAAATGGTCATTGCTAAATGAATTGAATTGAATGTTTGAATCCTGAGATCAACAGTAGTAGGTAATCATCATCATCATCTATGATTACCCTCAACAATAGCCGTTGTGTAATCGCAAAATAACAAAATGGTCGTCTAAAATAGTGATGATGATCATCATCAATGAAAAAGGTTAACAACAATCCATTCATTTCAACAACAACAACAACCATTCAACAACAACAATGGATCCTTTTTTCAATTTAGAAAAAAGACATACAATTCATTCACTCCATCCATTCATTGACTGAATGAGAAAAAGTGTGGAGAACAATTGAATGGCAGGCAGCAGTGATAAACGTTCACTTTGCTTGTTCGAACAAACGATGATGATGATGATGATGGCCGATGATCATAATGATTATTACTATTATTATTATGACCATATTACAATCATAACCATTATGGATAAATAAATCATCACTTGGCCATTGGCCACCACCACTTTGGTTCTCGATCCAATCCAACAATGTTCATCATGCGTGTGTGGCCCTCTCCCTGATTTTGTTGAAGCATTGTGTTTTGGAATGGTGGGCTTCTGAGCTCGTTTTTGTTATGATTATCATTTATGAATCAACAACAAAAATCCCTATGATTACCATAATTAATAATTTATATTGCGAGTCAGATTCGCCCCAAACATACATTGAATGAATCAATCCGACGAAATCAATTGGGAAACTACGATTGTTCGGGTTAATTGGTTTATTTAGGGCCTAAACAATCACATAAACCGGACTGTGTAATTGTTTGTTTTTCGGGCGAAAAATGAGAGGAAATGGAGAAACTAGGGCATCCTATAACAGTGTTTGTTCGAGCAAATCTCTTTGATTCTTGTTGTTGTGAATGAATGAATGTGGATTGAAAATCAATGTTGCGAAACAAAATCAATAATGTCCGATCATTTGATTCGATGGTCAATTGATTTGGCTGGCCAACCGCCGGTAAATCACGACGACAATCATCCGGTTATTATTATATTATTTATTGAATTCGTTATGCTCGATCAATCTACTGATGACTGACCGGTGTGGTCTGTTTAAACTAACTTCAATCAATTTGCTCACTCATCATCATCATCATCATCATCATCATCATCATCGTCGTTTGTCGTCTTGAAATTCACTGAAATGATTGAATGAAATTGTTCCACTTTTTTCTCAGCTCCCATCATGATGGAAAATCGTATGTTCAAATTGAATTAGACTCGTTTGTCTTTCGTTTCTCTCATCATCATCGTCATCATCTCAATGATGGACAAGAGAAGAAAATATTAAATTGAAAAAATCTTCAATTTGCCCACACAGCAAACAAGGCACAAAATTGAATCAAATTTCACGAATTTTTTTTTTTTCAATGAAAATCGGCTTCGAATGATGGACACGGAATGGACGAAAAATTCAAGTTTGAAAGCTTGAATCTGATGATGATTATGATTATGATTGACAATGATGATGTTTGTTTGGGAATAAAATTACCCAACACACGATGACAACACGCAAACGCATCGACGACACGACATGATTATCACACCTCATAGTGTGTGAGTCCATTGTTTTTCAACTTGCAACTTGATTCCGAATTTAGTCACAATCGAAGATCATCTCATCACCATCATCAATTGGACCCTTCAGTCGTATTGATAGTGAACAAAGAGGTCATTTCTGCATTCGTTCATTGAATTGTCATTGCAAATTCGCAAACTTCTTCAGATAGCTTTGAATCTTCGAAACTAGCCCCATCATTATCATTGAGCCATGAAAACGTTTGTTTCGCTCGTCACACTACTGGCCGTTCAATTTATTATTATCATTATTAAAGGACACCGTTTTTTCGTTTTGCTTGATGAATGATGATTATCGTCGAAAGCAATGCAGTATATCTACTTATATTTACTTATTTACCTGGATACAAATACAGAAAGATGATGGTGATGATGAAGGGTTTAGCTATGCTTCATTAACATCATCATCATCATCGTCTAATCATATAACCCAACCATAACAAACAAAAACAAACATTATCTGAGAGATTGATTGATTTGTTCGTTCAACCTTATCCATCCATCCATTCATTCATTCATTTATTCATTGGATGAGGTCTAGGTCATGAGAACCTGATCAAAATGAGAACTGATTTTTCGTTTGTTTGCTTTAATGAATCACTTGACTAATTACCTTTTTTTAATTTGTTTTCTCTTCATTCCTAGGTGATTGGCGATGCTACCGAAAATGGTGATATCGATTTGTTCATAATAGGCAATAACAATGTTGATGATAACAATAATTCGACCACCATCACACCTGATCAACCAACAGAGATTCCAATCCGTATCGAACCTGGCACAAAAAAATTAATTCTTGTTCGAAAATTGGATAAAGAAAGCGTTGAAGGGGAATCCAGTGTTACGATCGGTGTTCGATGTCGACCAAAACAACAACCAAAATCTGCCAGGAAATTATCGCCGAATGATGATCATCAAAATGAATCCTCGTCAAGTTCGAATCGTGTTGAAAAACGTATTGCAGCCGATGAATCAGCAACGGATCACCATGACACATCATATTGGACTTATCGAACAGATTCTGCCGATGGCGATGAAGATATTATCATACCGATCAGGATTCTAGTTACCGACGCTAATGATAACAAGCCAGAATGGCAAGGTCAAATTCCATACTCGGTTAATATCAGTGAAATGGCCACGATAGGTTCGGTAGTAATGACTGGCATCAAAGCTATCGATAATGATCAACTTGGTCCATACTCTACGGTTGAGTATTATGTTGAACCAGGTCCCTATTCACATTTGGTTCGATTTAGTTCACCACTAGAAGGAACATTAATTCTGGCCGGTCAACTTGATTATGAAACATTACCCAAGTTTTGGGTATCAATTCGTGCACAGGATCAAGGTAATCCACCCAATACGGCCATAACAACGGTCAACATACAGCTAATCGATGCTGATGATCAGAATCCTCGTTTCGAAATGGACAAATATACGGCTATATTGGCCGAAGGACAAGCCATTGGTCATCCATTACAGGTCAAACCAAAACCGATCCGTGCTGAAGATCCAGACCGAGCAATACGATCACCGATTGTGTATGAATTCAATTCCAAAGATGAAGATAGTCGGGAAAACACTTATTTCAAAATTGATTCACAAACTGGCCAAGTTAGTTTGAAACGACCATTGCATTCATCAGTTTCCTTACCAATTACATTGGTTATACGTGCTACTCAACTAGACAACCGTGATCGTTATGCACTAACTACATTGACCATTATGAGCAAACGTAATCAAATGATGCCTGAATTACGTTTTTTGCATAGTAACTATTCCACTTCGTTGCTGGAAAGTACTCCACCCGGTCAGGTTGCATTGACCGTACAGATTAGCCAACCATCAGCCGGTGCCAGTGCTCAGCCATTACGATTTCAGATTTTGGATGATGATGATAACTATTTTTCAATCAAAAACACTGGCGAAATTGTCGTACAGCGAATGGTCGATTATGAAAAACATCATCGATATTCGTTTCGTGTTATGGTCAGTGATGGACGACAAACCGATTTGGCACGTATCACTATCGATATAATCAATGTTAATGAACATGATCCTATTTTCGGCCAATCCAATTATGTGTTTCATGTTAACGAAGCTCGTCTTCGATCGTCACCAGTGATTGGTCAAATTCAAGCTACCGATGCTGATGATGGTGACCGTATCCAATTGACATTGTCTGGACCACATGCCGGTGCATTTGCCTTGTCGATCGATGGTACACTAAGACTTCGAAGTCTTCGCCGTGTTAATCAAACTGAATGTCATATGATTGTGACCGCCACTGATAGTGGTCAACCGCCGCGTAGTTCATCAGCCTCAGTGGTGGTTAAATTTGCACCAGCATTGTTGAAATCATTGGCCGGTCGAACATTAGAATCATTACTGTTCGAATTGGAACAGCAAACTGCTCAATTTGATCTTTCACCATCATCGCCGACTGCTGTCGACATTCTTCAGCATTCAGCAGCGAATATATTTTCCGCTTCCACCAATTCATCGGCATTGGTTTTGGTCATCGTTTTAGGTGTTTTGTTAGGAACGCTGTTCATCATAATCGTTGCACTTACATTGCACGTATTAAAAAATCGTAAATTTGAATCATCACGACGAAGTTCATCATCGGCTGCCGCCAATAGTCATCATCATTGTTCGCCAATTACATCATCATTACATCCTCATCAACGTCATCACCATCACCATAGTTCTTCGGCTTCTTCAACAACGTCCAGCGCATCATCATCATCGGAATTATCGTTATCCGGTGCTATGAATAACAGTGCACATTCGCATCATCACCATCATAATCACAATAATCATCATCAACACTCACCTAAACGATTATTATATTCAGCTCAAGGATCAACATTATTCCAACCGACCACTGCTTCAGTTGCCATGCTCCGTTCGAATAAAATTGTTCCTTCTGACTCGATAATGAATCGATTGTCTTCATCGCCCATCACCGACAACAACAATATCGATGATATCGATAGTAAGTCGAAAAAATTGTTGGATAATCTTAGTCCATTGAAACGACCATCTGCAAACGTACCAAACAATAACAGTAACAGTTCAATCGAACAACCAGATAGTGCTATTTCATCTGATCTTTCTTGTTGGTCGGATAGTCATCATAAAATTGTCACTCAAACTGACCATCATTTGACCAATTCGGATTCGAATGTCAACGTGACGGCCATTGCCAAGGCCAATTCCACTAGCCATTCGAATGCTGACGAATCGAATGGAACAGTCGCTTCGAGAATTAGTGTTATTCGTTGGCCACAAGGTTCGATACCACGAAGAGTCAAAAAATTAACCTGGAAAGATGAACAGCGTAATAATCATCTGGATCAATTGTATACAAGTAATTCCATTGCCAAGGCGCCACCACCAACGCCAATCAAACCTACCACAACAACAACAGCAACCAAAACCAAAACATTAAGCGGTCATTTGTTGACCGGTACAACGACCACAACGATATCGCCTGCACCATTACCACCATTGCTTAATGGACACGGTCATTATCATCTACAACAGCAACAACATTATCATCATAGTCATACGGGTAGCAATAGCAGTAACGGTAGTTCTGCATTGATGACTCCTTCTTCGACGACGACTGCCAACAATAATAACACCACCGTTATTCGCCATCATCAAACACCACATTATCCGGTGACTACCAGCGTCACATCATTGGCGTCCATCATGGACAAATCAATTTCGAAATCTCAGCCAACAAACGATCCAACTGCATTACCCGATTTGACTGTTTATTTCTGAAAAGCAAAAGTTTTGATCATTTCATTTTGTTGTGATATTTATTCCATTCCACCATTACCATAATCATCACTGCTGTCATAATAAAACAATGCACATTATTTTGTAAATATATAATACATTTTCATTTGGAAAACTTGCTTGATTGTGCGGTGAAAATCCATTCATTTTGTAATAAAGTTACCATTTTGTCACTCAAGTTTCGATCGAAATTTATTATTCTCCACTGACAGCAGCAGCAGCAGTAGTAAAAGTAGCGTAGTAATCAAAGTGCAATGGCCCCATCGTTTGCTACATCATTTAAATAATTAATTACATATTATTCGTCCGATTCCTGATCTCAATTCCGAACAAAACTCCAAATTCATTCATCTAAATCATAATCCGGAAATCTCTGCTTTCGGAGAAAAACAAATCATCATAATTCTCTGGACGTGTTTCGCACATACCGATTATTTTTATTCATTTTTTATGGCTCCCGTTTTATCGGCTCATTTGCAACAGCAGCAAAAGTGTTATTTGGACAAACACATCATTAGCGATCGAATAGATTGATTGAATTTGATCGATATGTAAACATCGTTTTGTTTGGACACAATCCATTATGGTCGATGATCATCCAAGTCGTTGTAGGTCAATGCATCTTTACAATAGATGATGGTTATGATGATCCTCATCATTGTTGATTTATATCAACAGTAAGCCACAAAAACATTAATTGATTTAGTTTCACAACAAAAACTTTACAAAGTTCCAAATCCCTCAAAACAAACAAATCGAACGAATTTGGTCGTGCGGCCACATTAATTTTATTTGTTCGATCGGCATTTTGAGCGCCATCTATTGTCTTTCAATCTGGCTATTCTCTTGATTCTTATTGCTTTTATAAAACTCTATTGGAAAAAGTGCTACCACCTATTGGAAAAAAGACTAAACCCATACTTCATTCACATTTCCTTTTCCATTGATTTTCCAGGAAAAAAGAAATCGAAAAGCAAATACTAAATCATCATTGAAATTGAATTAATTAATTGATTTATAATTAAATACTGAAATTCTGATCTAGTGTGTGAAACATAAATTGTAATGGGCATTTCGTGCGCAAGCCGATGCTAAATATGAAAAACCAATTATCAAATGTGGTATGCTAACTGTTTTCGATGAACAATTCGTTCAACAAACATTCAAAACATTGTTATCTATGCATATTAAAAGAATTCCACTGGCAAGTATAGTAATGTTAAACTCAGTGGGTCATAAAAAAATTATTTTTCATGCTGATGGGCGTGAAAAAATTGAATTTATTATCAGATTTACAAATTATAAAAAAATTCTAACATTCATGGCTCAAATAAGCCAGCAAGTCCCATCTTTTAAATGGGATCCAATCATAAACGTTCCCAAAAGGAAACGTTTATGTCTGATCAATGAAGATTCAAGTCAGCCATTGCGACTGTGGCTGCGTCCACGTCGCACTCTTAACACACCTAAAGCAGAACCAGAGCCAACAGAAAAAGAAGAAAAACAAAAAATGGGGATATTTCGTCGAATTATTAACTCCCTGGCAGAATTTTTCTTCTTAAAAAACAGTTTTAGAACTGCCTAACTATTTAAAACTCTAATAATATGATTTTTTTAAATTTTAAAATAAAAATTGATATTGTGGTGCTTTACTGATTAATTGAACGACTGTTCCATTAATTGTGCATCATCCAATAGGATGTTTGCAGGTTGATTGGCTTGAAAAATTTATTAATAATTAAATTTGAATGGTATTTTTCATGGTATAGAAAAATTCTACCAGGGACCCCCATTTCGTATGATAAATATTTTCAATGTGTGGCACGAGTGAACAGATGGACATGTCGAAACATCGTTACCTTCTGGTTCACCTGAATTTAATGCAGTTGCAGCCATGGGTCAGAGTGATACAACGTCATTCCACAAAATGATTGAAGTATTGTACTTCGTGATTTTCGTGACAATAAATTACAAAAAAACCCTAAAACAAAAAATTCGTTTTTATTTTGTAGAAATAACAACCATCTCTGAATATGATTTTTTTAATGATTCAATTCAATTGATTGTTTCTGAACAGAGACCCTGAAATTCAAACCCGAGCGACATCTAGCGATATTATATCGGATATCACGTTGTTCTTCTGTCCGTTTTCCGATTTCCGATTCACGATCGACTATATCGACTTTAAAACAATCAAGATTCAATTTTGTCAGAAAAAACTGCAACCAAAATTACTATTGATTGGTTTAATTCAAAAAATATCGAATCAATTTTCCAAAATAAATTCTACAACTTGCAAATAATCTACAAAATGCAATATCAACAAGCATTAGATATTATTAAATGTGTAGTGTACTAGTGTATGCGAAGGGTTTGTCCCGGAGCTCACTATAGTCACTAGCACATGTTTGATGACTAAAATAGTCAGTCGTTTTTTAACTATTGAACACGCCGCATCTCCAAAAAAATTCGGCGAAAAAATTCGCATCCGAAACGGAGGATTCGAACCACTAAATGCATGGACTGAATGTCCATTGTATTCCGTACATTAATCTGATTTTTGGGCGCCAGAACAGCGTTATCATATGTGGCCAAAAGGGATTCGATTTTGCTATAATAATAGCAATCAAACTGAATCAAGCTGAAAAATTGCTATGAAAAACCAATTATCAAATGTGGATCGGTGACAGCGTTCGATGAAAAATTTGTCAACGAAACATTTAAAAAATTGAAAAAAATAAGTGGTAACTTAAAAAACGAAACAAAAGAAGAAATCATTGAATGTTTTGAAATCCACTTAAAATGTTTCGAATCGATAAAACAATTGCAAAAATTGCAATTATATCATAAAAACATGAGCCAAATGAATAATGGACAAGTGGAAATTGACATTGAATTTCCTTTCATTGATGGCCAATTGTTCGCAAATAATAAACAACGACCATAATAAAGGTAGTAAGGTTAGTACCAACCCGAATAAGTTATTCTTTTATTATTACCATTATTTTATTTTATTCACGTATAAACCTAATGAAGAAGAAAGGATGCATAAAGTATTATCAAAGTCATCATTGGATTTTGGACAACGACCTTCAGCGGCATATAGGCAGATGGCTAGCTGGACTGGTGATTTATTAGACAAAAGAATCGTTTTGTTTTTATGGTCAAAATTGTTATTGGAAAACATAGCTCCAACAGTATACCAAAATATTAATTATAAAGATTGAACAGACGATCGTAATAATTTCACAGATGCAGATTTCGCACGTGATAATTTAGGTCATTCAACTACTGGTATTTTAATACTTGAAAACTAGCAGAACCATTTCAGATTTTAATCACCAAATTAGCCATCATCTGGAGCAGAATGATATAGAGCTGACCAAGTTAATACTTGAAAACTTGTAAAT
>ERZ500997.47-NODE-47-length-39369-cov-11.630106_pt1 | contig 39369 bp, 36 predicted proteins | sample MGYA00248826_ERZ500997 | MGnify/ENA primary metagenome ERZ500997 (study PRJEB25958, sample SAMN03398524) | human skin metagenome | study: EMG produced TPA metagenomics assembly of the Human Skin Microbiome Metagenome (human skin metagenome) data set.
TTTCAGGTTTCAGGTTTCAGGTTTCAGGTTTCAGGTTTCAGGTTTCAGGTTTCAGCTGCCAGCGACCATGGCATGAAGGTGTTGATCACCTGGACGTAATGTTTCCGTTGGTGTGCAGTGAACTCTTTTTTAGCGTTTAACGTAAATATCAACACATCTCTGCCTTCGGTATTATAGTGAATGTGCTGTGGCAATTTTATTACAGACTGAACCTGGCGTATGGTTTCACCGTCATGTAAATAGCGGTTAGCTACCTGAACAACTGCGAGTTTTGCAGGGCCGACCTCGTGTTTTATCAACTTTCCCTCTATCTGAAATCCCGGCAATTTATTTCGTAGTGCTTCCATTTCACTCTCACACCAACGTTCAGGTGTCTGCTCTTCACCCAGCGATGTTCGTGTAATCACTATCTGGTATTCACAATTATCCGGATCACGAAACATTAATAAATTAATACTCCTGTCCAGAACGGGCACTGGGGTTTTGAAAGTGCCTTCAAACAGTGAGTATGTATAAGGTGTTTTGCTCATTAATGAAAAATCTCTGATGATTTACTGTGAAGGGGTAGTATCAATACGTCGACACGGCGGTTGCGTGCTCGGCCATCTACAGTTTTATTACTGGCGACAGGCTCACTGGCCCCCACTCCCCGGACGGACATTATGTTTGTGTTCACCCCGCTGGCGGCCAGCCAGTCACGCACGGCTATGGCGCGTTGCTCTGATAAAGTGGCGTTCCGACCGTCGCTGCCGCTGTTATCGGTATGGCCTATAATCAGAACAAATTGATTCGGATAGTGTCTGATCAGAGTAAGAATGCTCGTTAATTGCACGATAGCATCTTGCTTTAGTTTGGCACTACCGGGATTAAAAAGAGCGGGTGGGAAGTCAGTACTATAGGTGAGTATCGCTTTTAGTGAGGCGAGTTGCTGATCAACGCTAACAATTTGCCTGGCGCAGGGAGAAAACCACCAGTCAGTTAGTCCTGATTTTGCGCTACATTCCTCTTTTTGCTCCCGAATCAGGGCCAGTTGCGTAATATAATGTTGCTTCCTGAGTACCGACATCCTTTGAAAATTGTTGTAAGGCTGCAATTGTTTCTGAAACTGTTGTTGTTTTGCCGCAGAGGACCATGTTATGTGAGCCATATCAATAGCTAGCAGAAGGGTAGCCAGCAGAATGCTCCACAATATTTTCGGCAGCGGGTGCCTGATAGTCAGTGCAGTTTGTTCCGGTGGTGGAGGGAGGAGAACGGGGACGCGTACTTCAGGTAGCGGAGGCAAAGAACTTGCTATTCCCAGAGGAGGGAGGATGCCATAGTGTTCCTCAAGCCAGCGCGACCACGCTCCATGACGTGGGAAACCATTACCGTCATCACACAGCAGTATCTGATGCAGCTGTAAAGGAGATTGAGTAAAAACTTTCTCTAGCGCAGCATTAATACTCAGATTTGCCATCCATCGTAACAGACTGGATAGCAGGGCAAAGCGTTGTATCGTATTTACAGATATAGCCTCTTCAGCTAGCTTTTCCTGTTGTTGTTTTAGTGTAGCCACTACTGTTGCGGGTGCCGGGAGTGTTGCATCGATTTTTCCACTCCAGCTCGCATTTTCCGGCAAATGACTGCGACGGGTTGTCGTTAACCGTGCATAGATACCCAGTATACAAGGGAGCGTAATGACGGGTTGTGTCCCGGCAAATTGATTTTTCCAGGATGTGATTTTGTCGATCATGATTTCACTGGTATCGAAGCCATCTGGCAGGAAGGGGAAAAACGCCATTAAAGGTGAATCGCTATGATTAACCTTAATAGAATTAATACGCTGAGTGAGCATTTGTGGTGAGGTAACCAGTAACCAACAGATCTTATCTGTATAGCGCACTGAGTCAGAGTAATTGGACTTGCTAAACCATCTCGAGGCATATGGCCCTAACACCAGTATAACTGGCTGCCTGTGTTTGATGGGGCTTTGTTCCGGGGTGAGAGGGCAGGGCTGTTCACGCCGTTCGTATCTTAATTGCAGAATAAATAGTAGCAGACATAATGTTATCAATAATGCAAATAGCAGATCACGATGCGCCAGACCAGCAGACGTGAAGCTTGTTACAAAAACTACTATCAGAGACAGCGTAACTGTAGCCAGTGCACCACGTAGTGTGAAGATTCTCATTCAGAAGGTACCCGTCAGATAGTACTGGCAGGATGACCACATCAGACATAGAAACAGAGTGGATAACATGATTTGCAATAAGAGCGGACGCCAGCGAATTTTGCTCACAACGGGAGAAGAGGGTGGATCAGATAAAATTACTCCTTCCTGAATCGGAGGCAAGGCTTGCTGAGTTTTTGCCAGAAGTGGCAAGGGGTTACCGGGCAGCGGCACAGGGGAAATAGCTAAAAGGTGGCTGGCACACAGTAAAATTCCCTCGCATTTCGACCGCTGTATTGCTGTTGCATGTGGTGTAAGAAACACTTGTTCAGTACTGGTGTCGTAAAAGCACAAAGAGATTTTGTAATCCTGCCAGTTGAGCCCTTTGCCCTCGAGGCTATAACTAAGCTGGGTATCTGCTATTTGACAGATCAGACGACGCAGTGCATCAATCTCATCGTAATGTGCACCTTGATTTTCGAGCTGCTGGCAGAGTCTGGCTATATAGAACCGCAACTGTCTTTGCAGGTTTTGCAGAGAAGGAATAATTCCATCCATGGCAAGCAATGTGCAGATAATCACGATTTCTTGTGCAGATGCGCTATTTTTCACCATGACTGCTCCATGACTTCTCCCCAACCAGTATCGAGACTGTAATGACACAACCGCATAGAATGGGCGGGAGCAGGGAAGGCAGTTTTAAACAGTATTTTTAGCTCTGTGATTTCTTCATTTATTGGTTTTAATTTTTTTTGAAATTCTTCAGGTGAGAGTTGTTGTATAAACAGGGGCTGATTATCAGCAGTGTAGACGCCCAGATGCCACCAGCTCACATCATTTTGATTAATATCGATTTTGCCCTTTTCCAGATGCCAGTGACGCTGATGGATATGATCCAGCGTTTGTAACCACTTCTGATGAGTTGCAGGCAAGGTATCAAACCAGGTAACCCGTTGCGGCCCATAAACATCGGGGTGGACTTTTCCTGAGGTAAAATCAATACCAATACGATACTGAAACTCCCGGAGTGAGCGTTGCTGGCCCAGCCCATATATACCAAGGTCAACCGGGTCATCACAGAAACCAAGCAGTGTATGAATACGTTTTTGAGCGATGGCATCCCGTTGCCACCACGTCAGATCTACCACGCCTTCTTTTTGTGCCTCGGTATTATGATCTTGCCAAACTTTAGGGTGTATCTTGCGCGAATAGTAATGCCAGAGCAGGACCTTGTGTGGTGACCAGATGTCATAGCCATATGTCCAGGCCCGTGCTGCCATGGCGATCTCTTCGCCCATAAAAAAAATCTGCGGATCGTTACGTACATTTTTAACAAAATGTCCTTCGGCAAACAGAAAACCAGCAGCAAGAAAGCCGCAGCGCTGTGGCTGCTCTGCTTCAAATGAACAGGGGGCAAAGTACACCAGCCTCCGTTTATTGATCCCTTTGAAAAAAAGGCGGTTGACTTTGCTGGCACGCTTTTCATCTTTGCCGGGAGTGTAGGCGGGGGGATAGCTAGAGAGCACCGGCCGTGGACTTTTACTACGTAAACTCTCCAGCATAGCGATCATCTCACTGTCCCAGTGCGGAATGAAGCGGCAGTGAGAGTCTATCTGCAAAAAATAGTGTTCCTCATCATAAAGGGTTTCTGCGAGATGACGAGCCCAGCAGGCTCCCTGACTTTTGAGGTAGTGCAATGCCAGAAGGCGTACTCTGACGCCCTGCCAGATCAGTGTGTACAATATTACTCCCTGGTGGTTCTCGGTGTTTTCAAGCACCATGCCGGCAGCAAAGAAAGGGTCAAGTTTGAGGTCATCCTGCCAGCAGATAGCGATGCGCAGTCGCTGAGGGTAGTGTGCCTGCGCAATGAGGTCGTGCAAAGTTGCAATCAGCTCCGGGTCACGGTAACTGGCGATGCTAATAAACAGTGTAGTGTCAGGGTACATTGGTTTACAGCCACCTATCGGTTAAATCAACTAACAATTAACATGATTTCGGCAGTAGCACGGAAGTCGCCGTCCTCAGGAAGCTCAGCAGAACTGCCCGGTAGCAGGGTGGCACTCCAGTTGAATTCAGCCGGAATACCACTTATTCCCTGCTTTGTTTCGCCTTTGATGCCAGTGGCTGGCAGAAAATTATTGTTGCTATCCTTAATGCGAATTTTCATCCGATCAGCGTTACCCGCTTTATCTGTTACTTTTATCAGCCCGTCAGCAGTGCGAGTTTCAGCCGTGATAGTTGCTGTGACCTTGTATTCACCATAATCTGTTACGCAATTAAGTTTAAAATCCAGTGGCCGGGTGACACCTGCTTTGAGCGTGTTGTAAGTAACCTGGCCAAAAGGCACCTGACGTTCACCATCGGGTGTACACACTGGGGTGGAGATCACCCGTAAACTGCCGACAACGAGTTTTTGTGCGTAATTACTCTCTGCATCTCGTCTCACCCAGTTATAAAGTAAGGGGCCAGCCGGTAAAACTTCGTCACCTGCATACGAATCATGTAATTCGAGCCAGTCGCTTTTTTTGGTCAACTCCAATATAAAGTAGCTGCCTGTGGGGTAGTTAAGGCGTCCTGACCCATCGGGAAAGATGATTCGAAGTAGCTCCGGCTTGTACCATTAGACCACATTGGCGTTATGCTGATACCTCGAATCTTCGTATTGTACGTTCTAACTCCCAGTCCTTTAGGAAAGAGCGGAGGTAATATACTTTTGCCGTAATTCTCACCCTGAAGACATTCCTTATAGCTAACAATTTCGGTTTGTTGTGTTGACTTCAGTGTGGCTATGACAGTCCCGATCGGTGCATCTGCATCGATCTTTATGAGCTGTGAGGGGATCTCGAGCGTTGTTGGCAGGCCATATTTCTTCCCAGAGTCAGGGGCGAAACCATTATCCAGGGTGCAGACTGCCCAAGCTTGCTGACTGATAATTAAACCTGTGCTAAGAACCAGCAAAAATTTTATCTGCATAGTTAGTCATTCCGTTCGCTGCGAAGCTTTTCACAAAGCTCTGGTGGCAGAATATGCATCAGTTCGATGAAACTTTTGCCAACGGTGTGTTCAGTGAAAGTCAGTAACGGCCCCACCGGGCTGCTAGGTTCGGTATGAGCAAACCAGGCTCTGACCTAGCGCAGTCTGGCCAGTGCATCTGCCCGATTTTTAATAGCTTTCGTTCCGGCGGTTGTCGCAGTTTTTACCACAGGCAGATTTACCATCTCCTCTGTTGGTAGTGGTGACAGTCTGGATGTATCTGTGCTGTCATCGATTTCATTTTCATCAGCACTACTAACTAAAGGCGGGATACTTATGGGTTGGTTCAGCACAGTCTGAATAAATGAATGGCTTTAGTAGCCCTTTCAGCCCACTGAACAGGGGCGTATCCATGCCCAGATATTCAGACAGATGATCAATTAGCTGTTGCAGGTAGTTCCAGGCCTGCTGTAAAGCGAGGATGGCTGGAGCCTGCTGCTCCAGCCAGTTTTGTTTGATGGCTGCCAGGGCAATTCCGGAAAGCACCCCTTCTGCTTCTGGAGTTTGAATGGCCCGCTCTACATCGTGCACGGAGAGCTGTAAACCAGCGGCTTTAGGTAACATCTGCTGTCGAAGATCTGCCAGCAAACCATCAGGGGCATCCAGCTCAGTTAACGCGTTAGCGCGGATTAGAGGATCAAACACACCTTCATCTGACAATTGTGGATGCAGTGCTTCAGGCCAGGTAACAAGTAAAGCATAAAGTGCTGCCAGCCCCTCGGCGAGCGCTTCAGTACCAATCACGCGAAGCCGGCAGCGAATCAGAACAATAATCAGCCGAATATCCCGGCTTCGCGTCAATAACCTGCGGGTATCGCGTTCAATTTCTGCCCAGTTCAGAGGGTCAGGAGTTTCAATAAAATGTCCATACTCCGCGCCTGCTCTGGGTTGCAGACGACTTTGTAACATTATAAAGTCAGCGTCATACTCCAAACTCTCTCCACATGGGTTTCCACCGGGTACAGGTTGTATAAGATCCTGATACCACTCAGGGCAGGAAATAGCGTTGAGTGCGTTCACATCTCTTCCTTTAGTGCAATTAACAGGCTAACAAACCCTCGCGATGAACTTCAGGCTCGAAACTCATACCTGCCAGTGGTGTGCTGCGATCTTCCCGTTCCAGCCAGCTGGCATAACCCAACTGATGTGAACCGTCCAGAGTAACGCAGGGGACCTCATCAGCCGCTAATACCAGGCTTACTTCCCAGGCATACTCGAATCCAACAAAATTACGTACCCACTCACGAAGCACCGGCAAATCTTCCCCCCAGGGGCTAAATTGCAGGTACTGTTTAAGCGTTAGGGGGCCAAAAACCAGCTTAAATTTATGTTGCTTATCGATTACTGTTTCACCCAAAATTGCCCCATCACCCAGCTTTGAGGTTTCACGGCCGTAGCCTAATCGTGAGCGATTATCTGGCTCAATCGAAAGCCACTGTTGAACATACTCCTCAATCTGTACAGGTACTTCAAAGTAGTAATGCAGTGCTCCCACTACCCCTTCGGGGTTGCGGGCTTCCCTAATCAAATGGGCCGATGAGGCAAGACGGGCATGGAGTGGCAGTACGCTGCCTTTAAGCTCTTGTGGATCGAGTCCAGTCAGACTTCCGATATAGAATGAAAACTTCTCGTTATACCGGCGATCCAATGAAGCGGTATCCTGAGAAAGTGCCCAGGCACGATAAAACAGTGAAAGCGCGCGGTGGTGAAAGATATTTACGAAATCAATCAGAGCGGTATCGTGTGATTCAGTATGACTGTAGGCAAGTTCAGTCAGATGCAGTGGCATGGCTCCCTGTGGCCCCCAGACACCCAGACTAAACAGCTGTAAATGGATTTTTGTTGCTTCCTGCCATACGTGAGACATTTCACGTGGTGCAAACACCATATGCGGGATCTGGCCGATGCGGAATGGTTCCAGGTCAGGCAATGCTGCACTTCCAGGTAACGGCAGGTGGCTGTTACGTGCGGCGATGGCACGCATTAAACTGATAAAACCACTCTTCTAGGGAGATTGTTCATCAAACCAGTTGCCCAAAGGCGGAGTACTGGGAACTGGTGTTTGCGGGTTCAGCGACATCAGAGCACCTCCCGGCGGCCTTGCCTGACTTGCCAGAGTCCGATTCGGCCTCGTTGCATTGATACCAGTTCAGTTTCGGTAAAAACATTTATCGCTGCATGTCGCGATAGATAATTCTCCATCACCATACCAAACAGATAGGGACTGATGCCGGAAAATCCCGCTTCATCAACGGTGAGATAACATCGTATACCGCGGCCATAAACCATCAGGCCATTACCGGGTAGTCGTCGTATTACGGGCTCAGTTTTGCATCCCACCAGAGCATCAATGTGTGTGTTAGAGTCATGATCGACGCTACTAACAAACAGACGCAGCATATTGCGTAAATTTTCTCCTCCGCGACTGGGGGGCATATCTGATAGAGGCAGATAGTTAAAGCTCAGCTGACGAATCAAACGCCATGCAGATTCGCCAGTTGCGAAAGGAGCACGGGGAGCGCTAGGCTGAAAAACAAATCTTGCACCATGAACTGGAGCTGAATCAGACATGGATAGTGTGAAATGCCTGTCAGCGGTGATCAGCCGGGGAAGGTCGCGGTTAGTCACCATGGCATCAATAGAGAGATAGCGAATATCATCGCTGTAAGGAGCTTCCATCTGATCGACAAGTGAAAGAAAAATTTCCGTGCCATGATATGCAGTCAGTGTGTCATATTTACGGAAATTTTGGTTATTAATATGATCTCTGCGGCTAATAGAAAAATAACGACCAAAGTTACCTCTGTCGCTATGCCGTGTCTGGTAAAATGAATTAAAAACTATTTCATTACTCGTTGTTACCTGTTGGCCGTAGACTCTTTTGACAGAGTGAATCTCAAAATCCAGAGGCCGGCTTCTGTCAGCGACAACATGAAATTCATTTGAAGCGCGATTAATTTCCAGTTTATCGAGATGGCGGGGGAAAAGATTGATAACCGGGGTGCAAAATAGTAAAAAGCGTGAAGCAGTGACATGGCTGACAATATCATTAGCTAAGCGATCTAATAAAATAATGATTTCCATTTCATTAGTATGGTTTTCTTGTGCAGCAGATGAAAGCTGTGTCAGGGAGAAAAAATAGAATCGCTGTCGGCAGCAAAAGTATTCCTGGATTAAGTTATGGCCATGGAACAAATTCCAGGCAACAGGCAGCAGACTATGTTCGGGACTTAATCCTTCAAAATCGAGAGCATTTTTGCTGATAACTTTCTCTTTCACCTGGTCGCCACTGCCTGAACGCAAAAGAGTTGCTACATGATTTGCGTGCAGCAGCTCAAAAAGTTGCGACACAATACGTTCATCTCCATCTATATAAACAGGAAGTCGATCAAATTCTTTTAGTTGTGAAAAAACAAGATCACCGATTAGTTTAAGTCGGATACGCAATGTCCCTTTCAGCAGATGAGTAGAAACACTATATTTATCCAGCTCACGAATATCTGGTGACAAACCACTTAAGTGTGCTTCTGTTATCTCCAGAGGCCATAACTGAACGTGCTGGCTGCTTCGGAATTCGCATCGTGTATTCTCTTTTGAGGGAACAGGCGTAAAAAACGCGCTATCACGGGGAATATGATAACCATGCGTCAGGTCTCCCTCTTTTAAATTAGGCTTTAACTGAATGACACCCATTGACGGTGTAGGTGCTGTATAGTTTGGATAAACAATATCCAGCAAACGACGGGTAAAGAGTGGGAATTCAGCATCCAGTTTCATCTGCGTTCTGGCAGAAAGAAAACAAAACGATTCAATGAGACGCTCAACGTAAGGATCGGCCACCTCAATATCATGCATCCCAAGACGGCCTGCAATCTTTGGATGAGAGGCTGCGAACTCTTTGGACATCTCACGCATAAAAGTGAGTTCTTTATTGTAATAATCTAAAAAATTATGATCCACTTTCTGGTCGTCCCTGATACTTATCCGTTTTATGGCGGAAACGAGTTTTAAAAGGTTTGCCACGTGTTGTTCCGGCACAGGCACAGCATGAAATCAGCCCTGAACAATATTTATAGTTATGAATATGGCAAATTGCTATACCATCTCTTATTCATAACTAATGCCAGACTAATTTTAGCTTATCCGCTATTAATCCAGAAGTCTATATGATTTCTTTTATATTGGACTCTGTCGAACAATTCAACCAGTCAGTCACATTAAATAATATTTTTAGGATTTTTATCAGATTATATTCCTAATTTTTACTTTTATTCTTTACTATAAAAAAATATAGATTATTTTGGCAATGATAATTTACCCGGTGCCAGATAATAATTTATTTTAGTCAGTAAATTAATTGTTCGGTTCAGCTTAAATTAAAAGGGATTTTTAAGTGGTAATCACTCGTAAAAACATATTCGCTAAATTAAATAAAACTCTCTTCCTGTCCATCGAGGGCGCCACCTCTTTTTGTAGATTACGCGGAAATCCTTACGTTGAGTTGGTGCACTGGATTAATCATATCTGGCAAAGCGATAACAACGATCTAAAATATATAATTAATTATTTTAATATCGATAATGAACAGATTGAACGAGGAATAGCTGAGGCACTGACGCATCTGCCCGTTGGGGCTAGTTCAATATCTGACTTTTCTTATCACATCGAACTGGCTATTGAACGTGCATGGTTGTATGCCAGCCTGGAGTGTTTTGGGAGTCAGATTCGTAGTGGTCATCTGGTTGTAGCGTTACTGAGTAATATGGAATTACGTCGGGCTATGGTGGCAATGATCCCGGCAGTAAATGCTATAGATCTGGAGCTACTTACTAGCCAGTTAAATTATATTACTCGTGAATCTCCGGAGTCTGATGAGGCTGCCGGTGATAGTCATTCTATTTGTGCAGGAATAGTACCGGAGCAGGCCAGTCAGACGATAAGCAGCAAAAGTAATGCCAGTCAGGCGCTTAGTCAGTATACCTCAGACCTTACTAAGCTGGCTCGCGAAGACAAAATCGATCCTATTCTGGGGCGTAGCCATGAAATCACTACCCTCATCGATATCCTTATGCGCCGCCGACAAAATAACCCCCTGCTAACGGGCGATGCTGGTGTAGGTAAAACAGCCGTTGTTGAAGGGCTGGCACAAGCTATCGCGGCTGGCAATGTACCGCCTGTACTACAGAACGTGCAGTTATTAACCCTGGATGTTATTGCCCTATCAGCGGGTGCCAGCATGAAAGGAGAATTTGAAGCACGGCTGAAATCGGTGCTTGATGAAGCAATAGCCGCCCCTTACCCTGTTATTTTATTCATCGATGAAGTGCATACTTTGGTAGGGGCTGGTGGGAATGCAGGTACAGGTGATGCGGCAAACTTGTTAAAACCCGCTCTTGCACGTGGGCAGCTACGTACTATTGGTGCAACAACCTGGAGTGAGTTTAAGCGGCATATTGAAAAAGATCCGGCTCTAACAAGACGTTTTCAGGTATTACAAATTGCGGAGCCGGATGAAGAAAGGGCTATTGCAATGCTGCGGGGATTAGTTCCGGCTCTGGAGAAACACCATGGCGTCTGGATTATAGAACAGGCCGTCCAGGCTGCTGTGCGTCTTTCCCATCGCTATATACCCGCGCGCCAGTTGCCAGATAAAGCCATTGGCCTGCTTGACACAGCCTGCGCCCGTGTTGCAGTAGCACAATTTGCACCACCTTGTGAATTACAACGACTTGCCTGGCAAAAAGAGACGTTTTTAACAGAACTCGAACAACTTAAAAAAGCGCAAATGTTTGGCCGGGATGTTACATGTCGAATGGCAGAATTAAATACTGCGCTTAGTGAAATTGAAAACCAAAGTAATGTACTGGACAGCTGCTGGAAGGCTGAGCGAGAGCAGGTTGAAGTGATTATCGGATTAAGAAAACAACTCTCAGAAATAACTCAGGCAAACTCATCTGCGGACACAAAGGAAGTGCAACAATTGCGGCAGCAGTTACATCAGAATGAAGAAATTCTTCAGCAGTTATGCCGGGAGCAGAGAGTTGTACCTGCTGAGGTTGATGAAGAAGCCATTGCCAGAATTATTGGCGACTGGACACAAATACCTGTCGGGCAGATGTTAAAAGATGAATTGCATAAAGTCATCGAACTGCCTGAACGACTTGAAAGCAGGGTGATTGGGCAGCCAGAGGCGTTGAAACGGCTAAGCGAGAGCATTATGACAGCTCGCGCCGGATTGGCTGATCCGCGCAAGCCTTTGGGTGTATTTTTACTGGCTGGTCCTTCCGGAGTGGGCAAAACGGAAACAGCGCTTGCTATTGCTGAGAATATGTATGGCGGAGAGCAGAATCTGATTACTATCAATATGAGTGAATATCAGGAGCCTCACACCGTTTCATCGCTGAAAGGATCACCCCCCGGCTATGTCGGCTATGGGGAAGGCGGTGTGCTTACCGAAGCTGTCCGACGACGTCCATATAGCGTAGTGTTATTAGATGAAATTGAAAAGGCGCACCCCGATGTACATGAGCTATTTTATCAGGTATTCGATAAAGGGGAGATGGAAGATAGTGAAGGCAGACAAATCAATTTTAAAAACACTATTCTGCTGCTGACATGTAATACTGGCGGTGATCTGATTACTCATCTTTGCACTGATGAAAAAACCATACCAGATCAGGCAGGGCTTGTGTCTGTGCTGCAAAAAGAACTGCTTAAGGTTTTTCCCGCAGCTTTTCTCGGCAGGGTGAATATTATTCCTTATCTTGCCCTGCAATTTTCATCTTTACGGTATATTGCGTCTCTGCATCTGGCTCGGGTGAAGCAGAGGATGTTGATGCAACATAAGTGTGAGCTACAGTACAGTGAGACAGTGCTGGAGAAAATAGTCGCCCATTGTAGTGTTGCGGAAACAGGGGCCCGGTTACTAATTCGCTATATTGAGCAGCATATTACTCCATTAATAGGTAAGACAGTCTTACTGCATCAAAAAATAATTACAGGCAAACAAATAGTGCTTGAATGGGGCAAAAATGAATTTACTGCAAAACTAACTAAGGAGGAATTCTGATCTGAAAGATGATATGTGTAATACAGAGCAAATAAAATATACTATTTTTTAATAAAGGAATGACAAACTAACTGAAAGGATAATGATATGCATAAAATTAAAACCTCTGTTTTCTTTCTGGCGTTATTAACGGCATGGGGAGCTAACGGAGCGGATGATGAAATACCTTCTGATGGCGATATAACAATCTTTGGTAGTCTGACTAGCGAAACCTGTACTATCGATGCTAATGGTATACATAAAACCGTTAATCTGCCTGTTATTTCAGCCAGTCTGCTGAAAAAAACGGGAGATGAAGCGGGCTCAACCCGGTTCACAATAAGTGTTTTTAATTGTAGTCCGGGTGTACAAGAGATAGGGATACATTTCGATGTTAATGGTACTACATTTGATCCGGAAACGGGCAATCTAGTTAACACCGCAAAACTAGAGGACAATCCAGCATCAAATGTACAAATTCGCTTGTATGACATGAAAAATGGGGCTGTCGCACCCATTCCTATAGGTACAAATGGTTCCAAGTTTAAGCTCGTCCCCAATGAGGAAAAACCGGATGAGGGTTCGGGTGCTGTAATGAAATACGCTGCTGGTTATTATGCTACCGGGACAACGACCGCGGGTAGTGTGTATGCACAAGCGTATTATACGTTGGACTATAATTAATTATTTTTAATATCAAGTGGCCCCTAACTCGGGCCACTTGCTGAGAATATCATTGTCTAAGTTAAATGCAGCAGATTTACGATTAGTCTGTCAGTAATCAGGAATAAACAATGGCGAAAATGCTGTGGCTGATATTGGCTTTATTCAGCGTTACAGTTCCCATACACGCATCGATGACTATCAGTGGAACAAGAATTATTTATGTTGCCGGAGAAAGAGAAGTTAGTGTGCGTACCAATAATAAAGGCCAAGTCGCTGCTTTAGTGCAGGTATGGATTGATAGTGGGGATATTAATGCAATGGTGACAACGACGAAAGAGCCTTTTATTGTTACGCCACCGATATACCGGGTAGAACCGGGGAAAGGGCAAAGCGTTCGTCTTATTTACAACGGTATGCCATTACCTCAGGATCGTGAATCACTTTTTTGGTTCAACCTGCTGGAGATTCCCCCTGTAAACAATAAAAATGATGATGATAGAAAATTAGAGTTAGCATTTCGTACCCGTATTAAGTTATTTTACAGACCAGCCATGTTGGCCAAACTTTCACCAAATCTGGAAATAAAAAAACTTCAGTGGCAGAAAGTATTTGATAAGAAATATGGTACTGGTATAGCAGTGAAGAATCCTACCTCATTCTATTATTCAATTAATACTGCCAGTGTCATCAGTAACAATAGAAAGATTGCATTAAATACAAAGATGATATTACCTAATAGTGATTTAGTGTTTTATCCTGAAAAAACTAATCTTAAGAGAGATGAACAGATAAACGCATTGGAATTTGGATATATTAATGATTTTGGAGCAGTTGTTAATGATAAATTGATCGCTAAGGGGAATATCTTTATTTTAGAATAGCCCCGCTGCGGACTGGATTAGAAGTAAAAGGGATTTTAGATAAGTGAAATGCTGTGAAATTTCAATGGGTGATATTGATCAGCCAGCTAACATAATAAAAAAAAGCTACTTTCTGCCACTGGCGTTCGTAGCAATTATAATGGGGTTTAGCGGGGGTGTGAGTGCTGAGGAAACGCTTACACAATCAGATAAAAAAGAATCTGAAGCTGTCATAAAATTTAATCCCGATTTTATACATGGTACGGCTGTTGATGTTTCTCGTTTTAGCATGAGTAATCCAACACTGCCGGGTGAGTATGAAGTGTTAATTGTCATCAACGGTGAAACGCGTGGTAAAAGATCTGTTAAATTTGTCCGGCTGGATGATTCACCAGATATGGTCGATGCGCAGCCTTGTTTTAGCTATGAACAGTTTAAAAAAATTGGTGTTGAGCCAGCTCCGGAAAGAGAAAAACAGTTGCAAGAAGAGTATGGTCCGGCTACTGAAGGCTGCTACACGCTTATACAATGGTTTCCGCAAAGTGATAATCGTTATGAAGGTGGAGAATTCGAGTTGTATTTACGTATTCCTCAGGCAAATGTAAAAAGAACACCTCGTGGATATATTGACCCCAGCCTCTGGGATGCTGGTACAACAGCGGGATTTATCGATTACGAAGGTAACTTATGGTCACTTTTTCAGGGCGGAGATGATAATGATGGACGAGCAAGTAATCACAGTTTTCTGCTGGCACTGAATGGTGGTATTAATTTAGGTGGCTGGCAATTTCGTAAGAGGATGAATTTAAACTGGAGTAGTAATCATTCATTCAATAGCCAGAATCTTTTCGGATATGTTACCCACGATATTACCCCGCTGAAAAGCGTACTGGAACTGGGAGATATTTATTCAAATGGTGATATTTTTGAGACCTATGGTATGAGAGGATTAATAATACAGACAGATGGCAGAATGCTTCCTGATTCAATGAATAGCTATTCACCAGTAATTAATGGCGTAGCAGAAACGAATGCCCGAGTCAGAATTACTCAGAGTGGTTTAACGATATATGAATCCGTTCTACCGCCAGGCCCTTTTGTTATAAGTGATTTAGGCACAATGGGTTTTGGCCGCGATTTGATACTGACAGTAACTGAATCAGATGGCAGACAGTACAGGAGAATTATTCCTTTTTCCGCTCCACCAAGGTTATTACATCCGGGAATATCTCATTTTGCAGTTTCTATAGGTGAGTTAAAGGATATAGAGATTAAATCTCATCCAAAAATTGTTCAGGGCAGCTATCATTATGGGCTGTCTAATCTCTGGACTGTTTATGGTGGCGTTCAGATTGGTGATCATTATCAGGCCTATGGAGTTGGTAATGCTTTCAACACTCCTTTTGGAGGCCTAATGTTTGACATCATAAATTCCCGAAGCGAGTTTGGCGATAATCAATTCTCAATTGGCAGCAGCTATCGGGTAAATTTTACAAAATTCGTTAATCCAACAAACACAAATTTAACTTTGGCAGCTTACCGTTACTCTGAAAAAGGATACTACAATTTTCGGGAAGCGATATTGGAACGTGAAAGAAAGAAAAATAATGGCGACGAGTATCTGTACTTACGCGCAAGAAGTCGCTTTTCGATAACCGTTGCTCAGCAATTTACCGATAACCTGACATTATTTCTTAGTGGAAACATTTATAATTATTGGGGTAATAAGAAAAACTCATACCAATATTCTGCAAGCTTAAGCCATGCGTTTAAACGCGTTTCTTACACACTCACAGCGGGCCGTTCATTCATTGAAAGCGGTAAAAGTGATAATTTATTACAACTAACGGTCAGTGTGCCTTTAGGTATAAGAAGTATTAACAGCCGGCCTGTATTCTCATCGCTTTCCAATTCGATTACCCATAGCAACCGGGGGGGAACCCAATTTCAGACAATAGCATCAGGTGCCCAGGGTGAACAGTACAGTCTGACTTATGGTATAGGCGCGTCGTTCGGAAATAAGCAGTATGGTCGTTCTGTGTCTGGCAATTTGTCTTATCAGACAGGGCTTGGTCAGTATGGTGTAGTAGCAACAGTAAATGATGATAATGTTCAACAGCTGTCACTAAGAGCTAATGGAAGTCTTGTAGTACATAGCGGGGGGCTGACACTTGGGCCGCCGGTTGGTGACAACGCGTTTGCTATTGTTGGCGTCAAAGGTGCATCTGGCGCGCGTCTGGAGAATGGGCAAGGGGGGCGTATTGATGGAAATGGTTACGGTATCGTACCATCGCTGACACCCTATAAGGAAAATAGCATCCGGCTTGATCCACGTAATTTGCCTATTACAGTTGATGTGCTGGAAAACGAAAAAACGGTTGTGCCTCGCCGTGGGGCAATCATAGCCATTAATATGAGCACCATTACTGGAAAGCCAATGATACTAACGCTGCGTGATAAGCAGCTGAAATTCCTGCCAATTGGCAGTGAGCTGGAGGATAGTAAAGGTGTTGATCAAGGAATAGTCGGCCAGGGTGGTCAGGCATTTGTCCGAGGCTGGCAACCTCTTGATGGTCCATTGGTTGCAAAATTTAACGGACTCAGGCTCATCTGCAATATGGAAGGTAGTACAGCTGCAACACTGGTCAAGACTACTGACACAACTGAAATAACGCAGCTGGAGGTGACATGTGTACAGAGTCAGAAATAACGTCATCCAAGTTGTTAGTAAGGTAATGTACGGCGTAGCAGCATTAACTGTTGCAACATCAGGTATAGCAGCTGATTGCGATCCCTGTACAATTCCAGTGATTTTTACGGGCACTTATCTTGCAGAGACGTGTGAAGTCAGTATTAATAACGGAACAGAAAAAAAAGCTATATTTCTGCCAACAATATCTGTTCAGCATCTTCAGCAGAATAGTAACGAGTCTGGTAGTCAGATTTTTAATATCACATTAAAAAACTGCCCTGTTGATAAAAGTATTGATTTACATTTTAGTTCTGGTGATATACCAGCAGATAGCACAACAGGAAATCTTACTAATAAAAAAGAGGAGGGACATAGCAGAAATGTACAAATACGTTTACGTAAATACTCAGGAGAACAAATGATTGTTAACGATGATAGTAGTTACCAGCGTTATCTTATACCAAAGAGTGGAGCGTTAGAGACACATTATTTTACTGCAAGTTATTATGCTAAAGGAAATGGTCGGGTTACTTCAGGTAAGGTAGAGACTTTATCTGCGATCAATTTATCTTATAACTGACAGTAGATAGATAAATTAAAATTTCACTTTTCACTTGTTCAGATAAAACTAACTGAACGTTATATGAATATTGGTAAATATAGGGTTATTATGATCGGTAAAAATAATTCTCAAAAATTTATTGCACGTAACCGGGCTCCCCGTGTGCAAATTGAATATGACGTAGAGATCTATGGTTCAGAGAAGAAAGTTGAACTACCTTTTGTCATGGGAGTACTGGCAGATTTATCAGGTAAGCCACTAGATCCTCTGCCCTCCGTTGTCGACAGACATTTTTTGGATATTGATATTGACAACTTTGACGAAAGGATGAAAGCCATGCGCCCCAGAGTGGCTTTCGCCGTTCCTAACACGCTTACCGGTGAAGGGCAGTTAATGGTAGATATTACATTCGAAAGTATGGGTGATTTCGCACCAGATGCTATTGCCAAAAAAGTCGATTCATTATCCCAGCTGCTGGAAGCGCGAACTCAGTTAGCTAATTTGCAAACATATATGGATGGTAAAGCAGGAGCTGAAGAACTGGTAATGACTTTGTTAAATGATAAGGCGTTGTTAAATTCTTTGGCCTCTAAGCCTAAAGAAAAACATACTGAAGTTTAAACTCTCCTGGAAGACTAAGAGGGAATGATGTCTAAATCTCAATCGGAACATAATCAGAGCAATGTGGCTGGTCAGGAGACCACGCTGGACGATTTCAATTCACTATTAAATAAAGAATTTAAAGCAAATTCAGATCAAGCGAAAACAGCTATTCAGGGTGCAGTAAAAACTCTGGCTGAGCAGGCGCTGGCAAATACTGTAGTCGTTTCAGACGATGCTTATAAAAGTATCGCGACAATCATTGCAGAAATAGACAGTAAGCTCTCAGAACAAATTAATCTTATCCTCCATCACAAGGACTTTCAGTCACTTGAAAGTGCGTGGCGTGGACTTCATTATCTGATATTTAATACTGAGACTGATGAAAAGCTAAAGTTGCGTTTCATGGATATATCAAAAGATGAGCTTCGTCGAAGTGTCAGGCGTTATAAAGGCATTGCGTGGGATCAGAGCCCGATGTTCAAAAAGGTTTATGAAGAGGAGTATGGTCAGCTAGGGGGAGAACCGTACGGTTGCTTGGTGGCTGATTATTTCTTTGACCATTCACCACCAGATGTTGATTTATTAACTTCAATCGGAAAGATTGCTGCCTCTGCACATGTGCCCTTTATTACAGGTGCTTCGCCCAACGTATTACAGATGGAATCCTGGCAGGAACTGTCTAACCCGCGTGATTTAACCAAAATTTTTACACAAAATCTGGAGGATGCCGCTTGGAATAGTCTGCGACAGTCGGAAGACTCCCGTTATATTGGACTTGCCATGCCTCGTTTTCTTGCCCGTTTACCTTGGGGGATCCGTACTAATCCGGTTGATACTTTTCATTTCGAAGAGACAACAGATGGTGCTGATCATAGCAAGTATGTCTGGGCTAACGCTGCTTATGCAATGGCAGTCAATATTAATCGTTCTTTTAAAGAGAATGGCTGGTGTACTATGATTCGTGGCGTCGAGAGTGGGGGAGTGGTTGAGGGCCTGCCATGCCATACTTTTCCCACTGATGACGGCGGTATTGATATGAAATGCCCCACCGAAATTGCCATCTCAGATCGTCGTGAATCCGAATTAGCCAAGAATGGTTTCATTCCCTTAGTACATCGTAAAAATACTGATTATGCAGCTTTCATAGGTGCCCAATCTTTACAAAAGCCGGCGGAGTATTACGATCCTGATGCAACATCAAATGCCAATTTGTCAGCAAGGCTTCCTTATCTGTTTGCCTGCTCTCGCTTTGCTCACTATTTAAAATGTATTGTGCGCGACAAAGTGGGTACATTCAAAAAACGTGAAGATATGCAGCGCTGGCTTAATGACTGGGTCATGAACTATGTTGATGGTGACCCCGCCAACTCGTCGACAGAAATAAAAGCCCGCCGCCCGCTTGCAAATGCTGAAGTGGTTGTGGAGGATGTCGAGGGTAATCCCGGATATTATCAGGCAAAATTTTATTTGCTTCCTCACTTTCAACTGGAGGGGCTGACTGTGTCATTGCGGATGGTAGCTAAATTACCATCATTGAAACAGATCGCCTGAGCGAAGAGCGTTAAATTAACCGGATATCATATAATTCGATTAAAAAGTCAGAATTTTGTAGTGCTAACATCACAAAAAACGATGGTGAGAATTTCGAAAATGAATTTTGGAATCACCATCCTCTTGTATCGAATAATTAGCTAACGTGCTTGAGAGGAAATTATGGCACAAGATATGTTTATTAAAATCGAAGGTATCGAGGGGGAATCTCCGGATGCTTCACATAAAAATGAAATTCAGGTGTTATCATGGGGCTGGGGTGTTTCACAACATTCAAATATGCACAGTGGTTCGGGTGGTGGTTCTGGCAAAGCCACCGTCAATGACTTCAACTTTAAACATTATTTTGATAAAGCCAGTCCTAATCTGCTGAGTTATTGTCTGACAGGTAAGCATATTAAAAATATCCAGTTTACCGTTCGTAAGGCAGGAGGTGATCCACTGGAGTATCTTATTATTAAATTCACTGACGTTATTATTACAAGCGTAGAGAGGGGGGGGGGGCTCTTGAAGATGAAACTCGTCCACGTGAAACAGTGAACTTCTCCTTTACTAAAATGACAGAAGATTATGTAATGCAAAATGCTGAAGGTCATAAGTCTGGTGTTATTTCCGCCAGCTATGATATCAAGGCAAATATTAATGGATGACTTGTGATTCTGCCGCTGAAAAAGCGGCATATCAATCTAATTATATATAAATTATCTGTAATTTAATGAATGGATCACTGATTAAATATTTAAGGAAGTGTTGCTCTTATCGTCTGTTTTTTAAAATTATGCTAATTGCCATAATTGGGCTGGCAGGATGCAGCAATAAGAGCAAACAAAAACAGGTTGAATCCATCCCCATCCATATAACACTGGTGGCTGGGGATAATATCAATCTTAATGAAGATGGAGTAGCCAATCCGGTACGGGTGCAGATTTATCAGCTTCACCAACAAGATCTGTTTGATGCTGCAGATTTTCTAACTTTGAGCGAAAAAGGAGATCCTCAATTAGCGGAACAATCACAAACTATTCTCGACACTATCATTCGGCCAGGCGAGAAAAAGGAGCGGGATATTATAGTAAAAGGAGATGTCATGGCACTGGCCGCGGTTATTGCATATCGTGACATATCTCACTCAGCATGGAAGCAGGTTGTGGCTATGCCAGCCAGACCTGAGCCTCGCTGGTACCAAAATTTATACTTGTGGCCTGAAAAAGCGTGGCGACCTCATTTTGTCATTCATGTGGGGCGGCTGGCTACCACTGTTAAAAGTATGGAATAAACCATGAGAACACAAAAAGTCGTCTGGAGTGAGGGTCTTTTTCTGCGTCCACAACTTTTTCAACAACAGGAACGTTATCTGGAATTTTATGCCCACCAGCGGGCGGTAACGATTACCCCCTTTTTCTGGGGTTTCGCGGCATATGAAATTGATCGGGAAGCGCTATCTTACGGTAAGTTAGTATTACGCTCGGGGAAAGGGGTGTTGCCTGATGGAACACCGTTCGAAATTCCCGGGCATACCTCTCCACCGGAACCGCTGACGATTACCCCTGAACATCTGGGGAAGATGCTCTGGCTCGCTGTCCCCCTAAGACTCGATAACAGCTAATGAGACGATTTTCGAGCATCGTGATCTTAGTTCGCTGGCCCGATTCTGTTCTCTGGAGACAGAGCTGAAGGATACTAATGCTATCCACCAGGGCCCAAAGCCTGTTCAGCTCGCTCAGCTCCGGCTTCGTTTGCTGGCTGAAAATGAAATGACAGAATCGTGGATAGGTTTACCGCTGACACGTGTGCGTGCTATTCAGCCTGATGGCAGTGTGCTTTTGCATACCAATGACTACATCCCCCCCGTTACTGGTTACGCTGCAAGTTCGTTACTTAGCGAATGGCTGACCCATCTGAACGGTTTAGTAAAAATGCGGGCAGGCATGCTGGCCAGCCGTCTTTCCAACAGTACAGGAAAGGTTAGCGCCAGTGGTGAAGTTGTGGATTATTTATTATTGCAAATATTCAATAAATATGAGCCTGTTCTTGATCATTTACGACATATTCCTGAATTACCGCCAATTACACTCTATCAAGAGCTGTCAAAGTTTGCGGGGGAATTGTCCACTTTTATACGGGTGAAAACGCGCAGACCACGGGCCGCGCCGGGCTATGATCACTCTCGTCTTTATGACTCTATACGTCCTCTGGTTGATGATATTCATGACCTCCTGAACCAGATTCTGGTTCGTGCGGGTCAAATAATACCACTGGAACCAAGAGGCAACGGCGTCTGGTCTGCAATGATTTTACCTGCTGAGTTACGGGAATTTTCGAATCTGGTGCTCGCAGTCAGTGCTCAGCTGCCTAAAGATGTTTTACAGCATCAGTATGCTGCGCAGGTGAAAATTAGCGCTCCACAGCAGTTACTGGAACTGGTCCGCTCACATCTGCCGGGGCTGGAAATTCACTCTTTGCCTGTTCCGCCGCGCCAGATTCCATATAACACAGGTTATGTCTATTTTGAACTGGTTAAAAGCGGGCCTTTTTGGGAAAAAATCTCTTCTGCCGGGGCTGTTGCAATGCATATTGCAGGTAGTTTCCCAGACTTAAAAATGGAATTATGGGGTATTCGTGACTGATGAGCGATAATAGCCAACTCAAAATGGAAGCTGCACTGGATTCAGCCAGCGCGGCCACCATTGAGAAAAATAGCGACCAGGCGTTAGGGCATTTTTTAGTGGATAGTCAGCTACTGGCGCGGGATGGAGATCATCTGGCGGGGCCGGATGAGGATTTTAGTGCTCCTTTTGATCTGCCACCATCTTACGACAACATGCAGTTGCGTAGTGAGGGGATTGCACAGCGTTTGGCTAAAGTTGTGGCGGCTGAGAATCCATTACTTGAAGCAGCCCAGCCTCTTTTACGTGCATTAAGCGAGATGCCTGCCGTGCTGGACGAAAATTATCACGCCATCTCACTCAAGCAGGCATTAAAGAATGAGATAACGTTATTCAGCGTTGTGTGCGATGAAGCCGATATCTCCTGGAAAAAAATGGCCATAGTGCGCTACTGCATTTGTACCGCACTTGATGAGGCTGCTCATGCTACCCCCTGGGGTGTTCAGACGGGATGGTCGCAAAGCAATCTTCTCAACCATTTTGAAGGAGATAACGATGGCGGCGACAAATTTTTTCTTCTGGTCGGCCGGCTTTCAATGACGCCCAACGAGTATCTTGATGTATTAGAGATACTTCTCCGCATTTTGGGCTTGGGTTTTGAAGGACGATATAGCATTGTTGAAAATGGCGATCGTCAGCTAACTAAAATACGCCAGCGTCTGCTGACCCTGCTGCAAACGTCACGCGATGCTTTACCGCAAGAGTTATCATCTCAAGCACTTCCCGTTCGTACCGATCGAAAACGTCATAATTATTTTATACCGTTACGAGTTTCTTTACTGCTGGCAGGCACATTGATTGCTGGGAGCTGGATTTACTACAAATATTTTCTGGTTGTTCCCGAGAGTGCACTTTTAAACCGGTTAGGAAGCCTGGCCCGTTTACCAAAAACATTTGTCCCGGCGCCGCAGGCATTACGACTCAGAATTTTGTTGAAAAATGAGATCGCTCAGAAACTGTTAAGTGTCGTGGAGGATGCAGGCCACGGCATAGTGACGTTCAATGGCAATATCATGTTCAACACAGGCGGAACGGATATCCGGGAAGAGGTGTTACCCGTCTTGCAACGTATTGCTCAGGAGGTGAAGCGGGTAAAAGGACGGGTACGTATCGTAGGGTATACCGACTCGATGCCAATAAACAGGCCAGGTATACCAAATAATCAGGTTCTCTCAGAAAAGCGTGCCTCAAGTGTTGCTGCTTTGTTGGAGGAAATGGGCATTGCCAGCAATAACCTTCGTAGTGAAGGTGCGGGAGATCGTAAGCCTATTGCCAGCAATACCACAGCTGAAGGGCGTGCTAAGAATCGCCGGGTAGATATCGTAGTGGATTATTAATGGACTTATTTTATGTCAATTATAAATCGTTTTTTTACAGGTAAAGGATTACAGCGAACTCTGCTGATAGCCCTGTTTTTGCTGCTGGCAGCGGCTGGCTGGTTTTTAGGGCCATGGCTGGGGTTTGGTGATGTTCGTCCACTTGAGAGCATAGCTCACCGTATCCTGACGCTGATAATGCTGTTTCTGCTGTTGCTGTTAATTTGGTACAGCCTGCCGATTTTTCTCCATATTGCGGTAATAGTTATTACATCAGTCTGGATAACCGGACCTTACCTGTTGATTGGCAAAAGTTATCCTTTACAGGATGCCACACACCGCCTGATTGTGATGGCTATAGTGCTGTTGATTGCTTTGCTGTGGGGTGGCTGGCGCTTGTTACAGGCAATTGCAGCTAATCCAGCGTGGCTGGAGACTTTCAGACAAAAGCGGTTTAAAAAGGATGAAATCCAGGCAGACATTACGGCAATAAACCGCATTATTCAAAGCGGTATGAAACATATGCAGAGGATTACACGTACCATACCTCTGTGGCGTCGTTTTTTATTCTCTGATTATCGCCGCACTGGGTTGCCCTGGTTTATGGTCATTGGCGCGCCAAAATCGGGCAAAACATCTATAATCTTCTCCTCGGATCAGGCCTTTCCCCTGCCTGAGCAACTTAATCGCAAAGATCGCGAAAATCCGCCAACCGGGCAATGTGAATGCCTGTTTACTAATGACGCTCTGTTCTTTGATACATCGGGTAAATACGTTACTCGGGGTGATGATCTGGCACAGCATGAATGGATGGCTATTTTACATGCACTGAAAAAAACGCGCCCGGTAAAAGCGATAAACGGTGTGATTTTGGTGTTGTCTGCCCAGGATATTTTGCATAAAGATCAGGGCGAACAATTAAGCCTTGCCTCTGAATTGCGTGCCCGTCTTGACGAATTACGCCAGCATCTGGGTATCCGTTTTCCCGTTTATGTCACGGTAACTAAACTCGATTTGTTAACTGGATTCGAAGAGTACTTCCGCAATTTAACGGCTTCTGAACGTGAGCAAATGTGGGGAGTCACCTTTCCTTACGGCAAAGAGGAGGGGGCTGTACCTGATGATTTACATGAGCGGATCACTCAGGCGCTCCTGAAACTGGAAGATCGTCTTCATAAAGCGATGTACGTACGGCAGCAGGAGGAGTATGACGTTAATGATCGTAAAAAGATGTATGCATTGCCGCAGGATTTTCGTGTGCTGGCTGTCAATACCGCCGGTATCGTTAACAATATCTTCTTTGCTTCTCGCTATGACGAAACGCAGTTTCATTCAACATTGCGGGGCATCTACTTTCTTAGTAATTGCCAGCCTAGCCATTCAGAGCTGGTAAACAACAGCACGCTATTGCATAAATGGCACAATCTTATACATCAAAAACAACCCCAAACACCAGCGTCGGTTCGGGAAAAACCGAATGAGGAAGATGTGATTGCGGGTAGCGCCTGGGGAAAACACTATTTTCTCAGTCGCCTTTTTAGTGACGTTATTGTCGCTGATCGTGATTTGGTCAGTTATAACATGCGATTACACTCGCAGTACTGGTTGAAGAACGTTGCTGGCCATCTGGCTGCACTGGCAATAATGGTATGGCTGCTCTCCGCGTTCACCAAAAGCTTTCACCTTAATCAGGAATACCTCCACGTTGTAAAAAACAAAATGGATGTATTAGGAAGTCAGGTCACAGAATTTGTCGAAAACCCTAGCAAACCTCTGTTACCGGGTGTTCTTAATGCTTCCCGGAATGTGGCTCAATATGACGAACTGAACTTGCCAGACCCCGAATTACCGTGGCGTTACGGCCTTTATACGGGGGGAACGATGCTGGAGGGGGCCCAGAAACTCTATTATTTCTTCCTGAAACAGAGTCTGCTGCCACAATTGCAGGATGAGGCAGGGAAGAAATTACGTGATGCAATAGACAAAAATGATGCAGATGCCGTCTGGCAATCACTCAAGCTCTATCTGATGCTGGCAGGAGAAGGAAAAACCGACAACAGCTATCTGATCAAAGAGATTATCCATCAGTGGGAGAGTAGCGGGGCGATTACTCCTTACGGTGAACGGGCTGTTTTTGTGACCCATTTAAATGCGCTCTTCTCACTACCTGAATGGCGTCAGAATGCGCGTCCTTTGAATGACGACTGGGTAAAACAGGCTCGCGCGTTACTTGGTGAATATCCAGATACGATGCGTGTGTGGCACCGTCTCAAATCAGAGTTACTGGCTGATTCTTCTAAAAAACTTACGCTGCGTGGCCTGACTGGCGGCCAGTCGCCAATGATCTTCACGCTAAATGATGAAGTACTAAAACGCCAAGGTATTGCTCATATCTATACCCGTGATGGCTGGCAGGATCAGGTTAAAAAAAAACTCATCACCAGATTAACGGGTCTTCAGGATGAGGATCGCTGGGTGATGGGAAACGCTAAAGGCACGACAACTAATCCCCTGACGCTGCGTGAAGGAGTGATGACTCTTTACTTAAAGGAATATACGAGTGTATGGCAGCATTTTCTCGGCAATATACGCCTGGTCCCCATGGGGAAGACGAAGACAGGGGGTGTTAGTATTGATATTGCTTTATTACGCACCTTAGTGGGCGATAATTCTCCCCTGCGCACATTGTTACAACGAGTAGTTGATGAGACAACGTTGGCCGGATAAAGAGACGAGAAAACTAACGGATGGATTATCTGGCGGCAGGCTGTTGCAGGGGCAGCTGGTACAGCAAGCCCGGAAATTGCAGCAAAATCTTGACGTTCGCGACAAGAGTCTTATTCGCGAGTATTTGGATTCTAGGTTTGCAGGGATACGCTATTTTGTCCGCGGTGAGACGGAGACCAGCACTGGCAAAGATGAGCAGGATTTTGCCCAGGGGCAGAGTGCACCGATGAATCGGGTAATGGGACTGTTAAACGATCAATATACTCGCATGGTGGTTTATAACAGCTCTTTGGGAAATGGTGAAATACCCTCGATAGGCTCCGAGGGTGACCGCCTGGCAGCAGAGGCGGAAACCTGGCCTGAACCTGCTAAAAGTATTCTCAGGCCGTTATTAGTTCGCTCCTCCAGGAACATTAAAAATCAGATTATCAGTGTTAACTTGCAGGCCATCCGGCAAGGGCCGGGGGAAATTTGTTATCAATTGATTCACGGGCGCTATCCCTTTGCTGAAAGTGAACGAAATGTGGCATTAAGAGATTTTGTGCACTTTTTTGCAGGTGGGGGGGTTGCAGATAGCTGGTTTAATCAGCATCTGGCAGCTCAGGTAGATACCTCAGCTCATCCCTAGCGATTTAAAGGATCTCATCAGAGCGAGGGCCTGGCTTTTTTTGAACAGGCAGCTGCCATTCGTAACCAGTTTTTTGCTGATGAGGAGGGGAAGCGCCTGGCGCTTAATTTTTTGGCTTCGGTACGCTATCTTTCGCCTTCAGTAAACCAGTTATTGCTAAAAATAGGAGACAGGCAACTGCGCTATGCGCATGGCCCTGTTATTGCTACCGATTTAAACTGGTATGCCGGGGGAAAAGCATCGATCATAACAATTAGTACGCAAAAACCCGGAGTTTCTGCAATGCCTGAGCGAGTCTGGCGCGGGCCATGGGCGCTGTTTCGCTGGCTGGACGCTGCGCAGGAATCTAATGTAGTGGATGAGAATACATCGGTCTATAGCTGGTCATTTGCAGGGACTCGTATGGAAATAGCGATCAGTGGGCTCGGTGAAAGTGGTTATAACATGTTACAGCTACTTCGAAATTTTCGCTGTCCGCCTTTATCTGTTAAGCAAAGTATATGACAAAAAACAGCTGGATGACATTCTCAGGCTAGGGGTGGGCGTTGTAAACAGAATATGAATCAGGCAGGGATGATGGTACCCGGTTTATAGGTGGATAGCATCAGCGGGGTTTCCAGAAATCAAAAAGAAATACGTTAGTAAAGTCGGGCGTAATAACCAACGCGGAATCGATTAACAAAGTGTGAAGCCCGCTTTACTTATTTAATCTGTTATCAGGTAAGAACATGTCGCGGACAATATCATTAAGTAGCCCGGTAATGCCCATTATTCTGGGCCAGCCGGTACTGGTCATTAGTACGCTGTCGGGAGAAGAGGCGCTTTCAACGCTCTACGAATACAGTTTAATAGTTAAAACTCCCCCCAGTCCTTATATCCACTGGCAAACAGCTGCCAATGTAGATATTAAAGCGTTAATTGGTAAAGAGGTGACGGCCACTATCGAGTTGGATGGAAGTGGTCTTAGCACCACCATCGGGCTGGGTAAAGGTGAGCGTGAGATTTCAGGGATAGTGGAGAAGGGCCGCTTCCTGGGATGTGATGTAAATCAGGCAAAATATGAAATTATCATTCGCCCCTGGTTATATCTCGCGACGCTGACCAGCGATTACAAAATATTCCAGAATAAAACAGTGGTGGAAATTATTGAGGAAGTGCTGGCGGAATATAACTTTTTATTTGAAAAACGGCTTAGTGGCCACTACCCCCGGCTCGATTTCCAGGTACAGTACGGTGAAAGTGATTTTGACTTCCTTGAGCGCATAATGGAAGAGTGGGGTATCTACTGGTTTTTTGAACATCAGGGGCAAAAACATAAGCTGGTACTTATTGACCATATCAGTGGACATAAGCCCAACCCCAGTTGGGCTTATCAGAAGATTGAATATCAGCCAGACTCTCCCAAGGGAGAAGCAGAATACATCAACTACTTACAGCATCAGGAGTCATTAACCAGCAGCCGATGGGTGACAAACGATTATGATTTTACTAAGTCACGTGCTGATATTCTTGCAGCCGATTATAAGCCGCGGCAAACCAGTTTTAACGATCTTGAACACTACAGCTGGCCCGGAGATTATGAACAGCCAGCAGTTGGAGAACAGCTTGCCCGAATCCGTATTGAAGAGCTGGGAGCACAAGGTTCACGTGCTGAGGGGCGGGGTGAACTACGTGGCATGGTTTGTGGGGCAACATTCAGATTAACTGGTCACCCCGTTAGAAAAGTGAACCGGGAATATTTAATTTTAAAAAGTGTTTTGAGAATTGTTGAAACAGAACAACTCTCCGGTGATCACCCGGAATTTAGCATTACCAGTAATTTCCTGATACAACCAGCTAATAAAATCTATCGCCATCCGCAAACGATTGTTAAACCACACACTTTCGGGCCACAAAATGCCATTATCGTTGGCCCGAAGGGGGAAGATGTCTGGACTGATGAATATGGACGAGTCAAAGTACGCTTTCTGTGGGATCGATATGGTAAAAATCGCGACACAGACTCATGCTGGCTGCGTGTTAGTCAGAACTGGGCAGGTAATAATTTTGGAAATATTACTATTCCGCGAATCGGGCATGAGGTGATCGTCGATTTTATTAACGGTGACCCCGACCGTCCGCTAATAACGGGGAGTTTGTATAATAATACCACTATGCCGCCCTGGGAGCTGCCCGCCAATGCGACGCAGAGTGGCTTGATTAGCCGTACAATTAACGGTGGTAAAACCAATTATAACGGTGTGCGCTTCGAAGATAAACCCGGTGCAGAGCATTACTGGGAGCAGGCAGAACGCAATATGAGTCGCCTGACAAAAAATGATGAAAATCAAACTATTGGCAGCAATTCGACGGTTAGTGTTGGTGTCAATAGTGACATATCAATTGGAAGTAACTCGTCTGTTAAAGTTGGCGGTGATCGCAGTTTAGCTGTCCTTGGTAATTATATCTCACAAATTGCTGTGAACTACACTGCCTCTGTTTTGGGTCTTGCTTCCCGCTCAGTAGCGCTGGCAGATAGTGTCCAGGTTGGAGGTGCCCGCTCAGTGGCGGTAGGTGGTGCTCTTACCACTAATGTTGGTGGATATGTTGGAACTAATGCAGGAGGAGCCTGGACGATGCTGGCGGGTGGTGCTGCAACGCTGGGCGCTGGCGGGGCTGTGGCTATCGATGCCGGTGGCGTTCTGGTGATAAGTGGTGATGTAGTAAAAATTATAGGTAAGGATAAGGTAATTGTTGAAGGCGGAGAAGTGCATGTCAACAGTTCTAAATCCGATATCCGATTCAATGAAAAATGCAGCGGGTGCGAGCGCTTTGGCAGGGCTGGCGGGGCTGGCCGGGTTGACTCTTATGGCACTTCCTGGAAATATCGGTTTACCACTGCCACTGCCACTGCCACTGCCACTGCCACTGCCACTGCCACTGCCACTGCCTCCTCTGCCAATACCAACAGATTCACCTACCCCAACGGTAACGCCAACGATAACAGAAACACCAACCATAACAGAAACAGAGACGGAAACTATTAGTGTTACACCCGAATGAAACAATGTAAAAGCGTATCAAAATTGGCAATGACGATGAGTGCGAAACACTAACAGAAACAGGGGCTGCAATGTCCGGGCCTTAAACATAACAGGCAGCAGAATAATTTCAAAAAGTGGTTATTTTAAAAAGGAGCCCGGCAAGGTTAGTAATATACCTTATATCAGTAACGAGAACTTACATATCTAATTTTCTAGCTGGTACTTTTGAAGAATAAGCTATCAATAAGCAGTTAATGTCTGGCCATGAAAACGGCTAGTGGGACAAGAGGAAAATGATGTCAAATGCAGCGCGTTTTGGTGATGCTATCAGCCACGGTGGCGGGGTAGTCACTGGTTCCGGAGATGTTTATATCAACGGGTTGCCTGCGGCAATTGTCGCGGGTAGCACTACTGTGTGTAGTTGCCCGGCTAAGGTGAGTGTCGTGGCGACAGGTTCCTGCTCGGTTTACATCAATGGTTGTCCCACTGCAAGAGTGGGTGACCTGACGGGATGTGGTGGCGCGGTTTGTACCGGATCAGGTGATGTGTTTATAGGTTAACTATGTTGCAGTTGATGTTAAGCTGGCCACCTGGTCATCAGGTAGCCACGCTGGATGAAACAGTTTCCAGGGCATATCCATTATGGTTTGATGCTATTACAGGCCGGTTTAGCGCTGATAGACCGTCGCAACCTGCACCAGTGTTGCAGTTTTATTTTTTGGGGGCTGAAGCGTTAGTAAGTTTAGTAAGCAAAGAGAGTGGAGCGCTGCGTTGTCTGCTTGACGGGCAGCCTTTAATAGCGGGCCATCCAACGTCGTTAACTGCCAGCAGCGTTCTTCAGGCAGGCTGTTTTCGTCTTGAGGTCATGAGTGTAAAAGAGCAAGCGTTGTTCTCCGGCAGTAACAGCTATGATCACTACCATGATGAGGCCCCGCCGGAGCTTGATGATTTGATTGGCCAGAGCGGTTATTACACCCCATGGCTGTTACCAGATACTGTCTGTGTGGCTGGTGAGGAGTTAAATAACGATATCCTGAAACAACTAGCGCAGGAGTATAAGCGTTATCTCACTTGGGGTGATCTCAGGCGGAGTTACACTGTAAACAGTGATGCGAACAAACAAGAATTACGTCTTAAGACAATGGATTGTTTGCCGGAGATAGTCAGTGATGATATCAAAAGCAGAACCCTTACCGAGTGTATTCTCAATAAAAGTGCTTTAATGGATAAGGTAATGGCAGAGTTGATGTCAATTCAGCTACAGGAGTGGCCGGACGATAATAAAGTGACAGAGTTATTGCTGGCACTGGCACCAGAACAGTCAGTAAGAGTAAAAAAACGCACGCTTTCTGAACTAATACAGCGTGAACAGCATAAACCGGGACTGGGCAGTAAGATATAAACTCAAAGGGAACTGTAATTAATGGAAAAGAGTTGTTCAGCTGTAGTCACTGATTCCAAATCTATACTTGCACATCTTGAGGAAACACAAAATCGGGTTAAGTCGCATCCGACAGATCTCAACGCCCGGATGCAATTATTCAGTCACTACTGCATACAGGCTGAATGGAACAGCGCATGGCACCAGCTGGAAATCGCAACAAAGCTGGAACCAGAAGCAAAACGACAGTGTGAATTATATAAAAATCTGTTGCTTAGTGAACGACTGCGCGAGCAGATACTTGCAGGTGAGCGTGAGGCTGCCGGGTTGCAGGAGCCGCAGCCGGACTGGATAAAACAGTTAACCAGAGCGAATGCATATCATACAGCTGGTCGTCATGATGAAGGCGAAAGACTGCGTTATTTTGCGCTGGAAGCCGCTGTGTCCAGAGCCGGAAACTGCGATGCACTAAGCGATTTTGACTGGATTGCGGATGGTGATGAGCGGCTCGGCCCTGTCTGTGAATTTATTGTTGCAGGGGGGTATCGCTGGGTACCGTTTTCGCAGGTCAATCGCTTGATTACGGTAAAGCCTGTCAGCCTTATTCATCTTATCTGGGCACCAGCAACACTTCTGGCACACAATCAACGCTGGCAGGGATTTATTCCGGCCCGTTATCCGGTTACCCCTGATACTAACGAACATTTCAAGCTAGGACGCCAGACTGTATGGCATGATCAGCATGGGCGATATACAGGTTTGGGACGAAAAATGTGGATAACAGGCAGGGGTGAATGTTCGCTATTTGAAGCCGAAGATATCTCTTTCAGTGAGAAGTTATGTGATGATAAATAAACCTCCGTTTCTCCCCTGTTTGCTAAACCGGTTACTGGATAATGAACCAAAAAAACAGCAAGAACCGTGGGACAAATTTCATTACGGTCAGAATAAAATGAGAACGCTGATACAGCAAAACATCATCGACATTCTCAATAATACCAATATTGAATCACAGCTGGATCCTGTACATCACAACAATGTTGTAGAGTCAGTGCTTAATTATGGAGTTGCGCCCCTGATGGGTAACTATATCGGGGCGCAACAGTGGAAAATTCTTGAGCAAAGCGTTCGCGCGGCATTAATTCGTTTTGAGTCTCGTCTGAGACCTCATTCGCTAATGCTTATACTCGAAGGGGATAAGCGTTCTCCATCCTGTAATGGTATTATTAGTTTTAACATTCGTGCTCTGGTTTACTGGTCGCCTCAGCCTTTTGATCTTAGCCTCAGGGCTCGTTATGATACTGAAACAGAAGTTACTACTGTAACCGCTGCCTGAATCTGGAAATGAGATATCTGAGGAGCTCTGCTGCAACTGTACGACATGGTGCTATGATGCATTCAATTTCGCACTGAGTTTCTGGCAAAATAGCCTGCCTGATTAAGCATTCATAATGTAGTAACTTAATGATGGAAGAGGACTTTTGTCAGGCAAAAGTTATACCTGAAAGCGGGGTATTATCTAACTTTTTAATAAATTACGAAAAATTTTACTTTCAGGCCATTCTTTTTCAGCAGCAGATAAGTTAGCGTAATAGTCTATTATCGTTGGATTTTGATAATCTCGACTTTGCATAAGGGTACACGGTTCTCTCCATGAAGAAAATCTCCTTTCCTGCCCCCGTCCTCAAGCTGATTATTTCTGCTATATTACTGTCATTCGCACCAATTGTCAGCTTTGCTATTGTTCCACCAGCGCCCCCGGAGCTTGCTGCTAAATCCTGGATACTAATGGATTACAACAGTGGTAAAGTACTGGCTGAGTCGCAGGCTGATACACCCCTTGACCCGGCAAGCCTGACCAAAATGATGTCCAGTTACGTTATAGGGCAGGCGATAAAAAATAAAAAAATCAATCTCACTGATATTGTTACTGTGACAAAGGAAGCCTGGGCAATGGGTAATCCCAAATTGAAGGGATCCTCATTAATGTTTCTAAAACCCGGCGACAAAGTAAGTGTGGCAGATCTTAACAAAGGTGTTGCTATTGTGTCTGGTAATGATGCCAGTATAGCCTTGGCAGATTATGTTGCAGGAAGTCAGCAGGCTTTTATTAGTCTGATGAATAACTATGCAAAATTGCTGGGCCTTAAAAATACACAATTTAAGACTGTACATGGCCTTGACACCGGAGGGCAATACAGTACCGCACGGGATATGGCTTTACTTGGGCAGGCGCTTATTCGTGATGTACCGGAGGAGTACGCCTTAAATAAAGAAAAATATTTCACCTACAACAATATTCGCCAGTATAACCGTAATCGCCTGCTCTGGAGTACCACACTTAATGTTGATGGAATTAAAACCGGCCACACTAACGGTGCTGGAAACAATTTGGTTGCGTCTGCAACTGAAGGCCATCAGCGCCTTATTGCAGTAGTATTAGGGGCGGCAACTGATGCCATTCGTTTTCGTGAAAGTGAAAAACTGTTAACCTGGGGTTTCCGTTTCTGGGAGACGATAATCCCATTAAAAGCAGGTACGGTTCTCTCACGTCAACGGGTCTGGTACGGCGAACAACGTGAGGCCAGTCTGGGGGTTAAACAAACCACTGCGATAACCATTCCTAAAGGTCAGAGAAAAAATGTAAAAATGCAACTGACCCTTACTTCATCTCAGCTACAAGCACCATTAGCCCAAAATCAGGTGGTCGGGGTGCTCAATTTTGAGTTAAATGGTAAAATTATTGAACAACGTCCCTTGGTAGTACTGGAGGAAGTGAAAGAAAGTGGATTCTTTAGCCGCATCTGGGATTATCTGGAGATGAAACTTAGAAATCTCTTTGCCAAATGGTTCGGCTAGTTGAAACGAACAGGGAGAGATTAGTTCAACACTAATCTCTCATCCAGCCCTTACGAATGGGGATAGCAAACAGCCATCGATAGAATAGGGAGCAACGCTGCATAAAAGTATCGCCATAAAACTGCCAGGCCATTTGAGAAAACAGGCAGGCCAGCGCTCCTACCACTAGTCCACAGAGTATGTCCAGAGGCCAGTGTACGCCCAGATAAATATGCGCCCATGAGATTATAGTGCCGAAAGTCAGCAATGTGATAGCTGACCACAGGCGATGCCAGCAAAGAAAAGCCAGTCCGAAAGTGAAAATTACCACGCTATGATTGCCGGGATAAGAATCGTTAGACTGATGATGTAAAAACTGGTGGCCTAAACCTACCACAAAGGGCTGTGGGCAGGTAAACAGTAAGCTAAGGCACCAGGAGATTATCATGGCGTAAATCAGAGCGATGATAGTTTTAAGCACTAGCACGCGTTGCTGGTACAGATTGCCTTTTGGCCCCCAAAGCCAGAATGCGGTAATCAGTACAGGTGCAATACCGATCATATCACTTGCGAAAAATGTTGCCAGCATCAACAACCAATGTGGTGACTCTGGAGTGGCGTTAATCCATAAAAACAGTGTACTGTTCAATGATGCCATGAGGTATTGCCTTTTTTCTTCGGACGCTATAAAGAGCAGATGTAAATCAGTTCATAACGCACGAACAAGAGAGTGCTATTATTGGAAATGCGAGGGATGGTAAAGTGAAACATCATCTCATTTCTTTGTTACAAAACGGCCAAAAAAGTAAGAAACTTGCACAACGGTCATAATAATTTACTAAATCAATACATACTGGTTTAGTCAGTGTTGACGGAAGATAATAAAAATCATACTTTTCCAGCTTGTGGCCCGGTGAAGTTTATTGTCTGCGGTGGTCCACAAAAGAATAAACGACAGAAATGAAACACTTACTTTGATTTCAGCAGGAAATATTTTTGAAGAAAAAAAACCGTTAGTCAGGGAACTAACGGGATCCTTAATTTAGGGATTTCAAAGAAAAGCAGTGGCACTAATTACGACTTCAGCCATAACTAAAAGTTCTGCGGTAGTAGAAAAAATTTCGATCATCAGAATAAAAATTTGCTTGTGCGGGTTGTATGCATCATTTTTTATTAGCATGCTATAGCATCAGATATCCTGAGTGATGTAGCTTTGATGGTCTGCTTTACTCGAATGTCGTATCGTTACTATCTGCGGGTGTCAGAATTTTTTCAGCATAAGCTGCAAAATCGCTGTAACCACCGATATACTGTTCATCGATAAAAATCTGTGGAACAGTTTCGACCGGTTTGCCTACGGTTTTTTCCAAATCGGCTTTGGTAATTCCTTCAGCATGGATGTCAACATAGCGGAAGGCAAAGTCATCACGCTCCCCGGTAAGCTTCTTAGCCAGGTTTTCAGCGGAGACACAGTAAGGACAACCCGGACGGCCAAAAATGACTGCAAACATTTTAATCTCCTGAGAAAATATCAACTAAATATCATATTGTTGCTGGTTAGCACCGTACCTGCCCTACTCATTCATGTGCAGTTGATTAAAACTAGCAATTCTGATTTGTAATAGTTTTCAACATGACTTCGTAAAGATAAGCTATGGCGTAACATGTGTAAGGCTACATCTTACCTGTTTAGTTACACAGGAGCCAGTTATGACACCTACAATTGCATTGCAGTGCGCCCATCGCTCAGTTCGCGCATTCCAGAAAAAAAACATCTCAGATTTGCAACGCGAAGCCATCCTCCAGTCTGCTCAGGCCGCTTCAAGTTCGAGTTTTTTACAGTGTTCATCAATTATTCGTATTACTTGTTCTGACGTTCGCCATCAATTAGTTGCCCTTACAGGAGGGCAGAAATATGTTGCATCAGCAGCTGAATTCTGGATTTTCTGCGCTGATTTCAACCGCCATCTGCAAATCTGTCCCCAGGCAGAACTGGGGCTGGCTGAACAGTTACTGTTGGGATGTATCGATACCGCGCTGATGGGGCAGAATGCCATACTGGCTGCGGAGTCATTGGGAATGGGAGGTTGTTTTATAGGGGGGATTCGTAATCATATTTCTGATGTCACAGTATTACTAGGGTGCCCCAAATTTGTGTTGCCGCTGTTCGGCTTGTGCCTCGGCTGGCCAGAACAACAGCCAGAGGTGAAACCACGAATGCCAGCAAAGATGATGATGCACGAAAATCGTTATCAGGATGTCGATGCCGGGATACTACAGGATTATGATAAGCAGGTAACAGATTACTATGCTATTCGTGATAGATTTCGGCAGGCATTAAGCTGGAGCGAATATATCCAGCGTACTATTATCCGGGAAAGCCGCCCCTTTATGCTGGATTACCTTCATCAACAGGGATGGGTAACACGCTGAAGAGCTGCCGGAATTCATCAGGGTGAGTTTCAAAGTTTAATGCCGCAGATTCTGGCATGGCAATTTACATTGTTCACACAGGTATGGTGAGAGTGAAGAAGGGCTTGTAACTTATTAATTTGACGGCGTATGATAAGCTAAAGTAACAATATTAGCACAGAAAAGAGTACATTATTTGTTCTTATCATGGCCTTTAGTGCTGATTTTCCGTAGAATCACTCACCTTTTTTACTGGCAGCATGAGCAAAATACTATGGATTCTCTGATCGTTCCTGATTTGAATGTACTGCGTAACTGGCTGGATACACTAAATATTCACTGGTTTGAGTGTGATAGTTGCAAAGCACTGCATTTACAAAATATGCAAAATTTTGACGGTATTTTTGATGTTAAAATAGACCTGATAGATGAGATTATTTTGTTTTCTGCACTGGCTGAAGTCAAGCCCACTGCACTTATACCATTGGTAGCAAATTTATCCCACATCAATGCTAGCTCGCTTACCGCGAAAGCTTTCGTTGATATTCAGGATGATGATTTACCCCACCTGGTGGTGTGCCAAACGCTGGACGCCAGTGCTTCAATTAGTTATCAACAGTTCGTTCATTTTATTAAACGGAGTGAAGATCAAACTTTGATGATCATGGCTGAAGCGTGTTCTGACCACCTGTTAATGTCAGAAGAGGACGATAGCATTAAAATGTATGAGAAAGCCTCATTATCATTACATTAATTTGCCCAGTAGTGACACATACTATGCAGTGGCGTGACATCTGGCTAAAAATATCGCGAAACTATTTGTAAATGCGCCATGTTAGCTGTTTATAGTGATGATAGGTTATATATGCCTTATGTTTAACCTGTTGCACTCATAGTAAATATAAGCATCTGACACCCCCCCCTCAAAATACCTCAGCGACTTTCTTCGGAAATACTTGTTGATGCAGAATCTTTGTAACGGCTGTTTTCGCTGCACTGTAAAGATGCCGGGTTACGTGTTTGAAGTACCTGCCTCAGGCTGCCGCCGCTGATATGCGGTGCTGTTGCAAGATAACGGACATCATCAACTACCCAGCAAGCAGATTCACGTATCATCAGTACTTCGTCCTGCCATTTTGTTCGCTGCCGGCTACCGCCAGTCATTGAAACACGCAGCGGGATGTTGCGTGCATCGCTGTTGGGTATGGTAGATGCATCCATTACTTCTGCTGAATCAGGACCTTCAGCCAGACTTGAGAACACATCGCCCTGTAGTAGAGCTCGTTTCCGCGGGTCCTGGTCTGCGTTAATGAATAGGTGATAAAGTCTGTCGCTTAGCCAGGGGCGGTAGCTTGCCAGTAAGGTCCTGTCAGGTAAGCCCCGGTGGATATTCTGTATGCGTAAATCATAAAAAGTCTGGGCTACTCTATCTGGCCCGCCGGATACACATGGTCCTTCGCGGGTATCAATATCGCTATAGGCTGGAATCACTTTAGTACATGCACTCAGCAAAAGAGTGAGGGGTGTCAGGAGAGTAATTACACTGATCTTCATCTTGATTTCCGCATTTTTTTGGCAGACAGGTGTTCGGGCATAAAGTATAACCTTTATGTTAAGCAACTGGAGCTGTTTTTTTACCAGGTAAGAAACAGGTAATGCAACTTCATAGCGTTACGACTAGTAAGCAGACTGAAATGTAATATGGGAGCTGATGCCGAAAATGGGGGTAAAACTGTGGGTGGTAATTGCATGATGTTGTTGTTTACTATTTTTACTTCTGTTGGTTTTGTTGTCTGATGCGGGTCTCGTTGCTGGTGCTTAGTCTGGTGCTTTCTGGTTGTACAAGTCAGCTATCCGAACAGCGTGAAGGTTATCTGGCAGAATATACATACCAGGCATCCAGTGTCAGGCCGAGAATAAAAATGGTTGTAATTCATTATACAGCAGAGAATCTACCTTCCTCGCTTATGCTGCTGACAGGTCGTGATGTGAGCGCACACTATCTTATCTCCCCTCAGCCGCCTGTTAAAAAAAAACAGCCAATAGTCTGGCAGCTGGTACCTGAGACGCTATCGGCCTCGCATGCTGGTGTCAGTAGCTGGCGCAAGGCTATTCACCTTAATGATACTTCACTGGGAATTGAACTGGTCAATCCGGGTTTTTCTGTCGTCGGTACTGAGCATATCTGGTATTCGTATCCTCCTGAGCAGATTGCTGCACTGGCTGTTTTGCTGCATGACCTTGTCAGACGTTACGGCATAGCGCCGGAGAACATAGTTGGTCACAGTGATATTGCCCCGTTGCGTAAACAGGACCCAGGGCCGCTTTTCCCCTGGCGGCAGTTGGCGCAGCAGGGGCTGGGAGCCTGGCCTGATGCCGCCAGAGTTAACTACTGGTTGCAGGGCCGGCAACCCTCGGCCACAGTGCCAGTAAAGATATTACTTCAAAAACTTGCCTCATACGGATATGGGGTAACATTATCAATGGATGCGGCACAGCAGCAAAAGGTTATTGCCGCGTTTCAGATGCATTTTCGTCCATCAGATTACCGGGGGTTGCCTGATGCAGAGACTAGCGCTATTGCTGAGGCCCTGCTGGAGAAATGCGGGGGGCTTTAGCGAACAATAAATCTCATGTTCAGGGCATGAGATTTGTTCGTAGCTGGCATCCCGGTAACCTCATGTTCATCGCAGCGTTGCTTGCATATTATCTGAGCCAGACGCCGGAAAGCCAGCATCTATCACCCGGAGGAACTTGAATATTTGCATTTGTATGAAAACGGATGAAATTCCGTTATTTAGGATTGCCGTGTAGTAGATTGTTACAAATGTATGCCGCCTTAAATCGCTCTTACAGAATAAGGCATTGACTGCTCCACTTTTGCCGCTGAAAAAACTCTGTTCTGCGCGCAAAATAAGATTGGTTTTTAATATCTTTTCTTTGAACTACAATAGGTAATTGTTACATGAAGACGATTTTTCGTACGACATACAGAATTTGTGCTGAAAAAATCAGATGACTAAAATAATATGGTTATAATTACAGACTGAATTATACTCGTGGAAGTTTCCCGGAGCGGAAATGTTGTAATTTATTCTGTTACTAATTCATCATGATTAACTATGATCGTATTTGTCTTTCTTAATGCTGCGGGGTTGAAGTGCACTGAATTAACACTATAACAAACAGAATAATGATATGAACTAGAGTCAAT
>ERZ500997.48-NODE-48-length-36858-cov-11.042850_pt1 | contig 36858 bp, 18 predicted proteins | sample MGYA00248826_ERZ500997 | MGnify/ENA primary metagenome ERZ500997 (study PRJEB25958, sample SAMN03398524) | human skin metagenome | study: EMG produced TPA metagenomics assembly of the Human Skin Microbiome Metagenome (human skin metagenome) data set.
AATTTTAATAAATTTCTTTTAAATTCAATTTTAAAAATGTGATTAAATTGTTTGATCGTATGTTGCAAAAAATAATTATTCATATAATTCAATCAATTAATTAATGCTTTAGCCGTTGTTCAATTCGGCGAGAAAGTTAGTATCAAAAACAAAGAATATCAACCTACAAATGCATGGACTGAATGTCCATTTTACTTTATCTACGAATCTGATCTATGGCCACAACATCAGCGTCATCATTTCATAAATTTCATTCATACTTGTGATCCGTTGACAGTCAAGTTAAATGCTGTACAATTCGAATTCGTATTAGAATTCACCAATGTTCAAAAAGTGATATCATTATTCGATATTATCTATCGTAAAATCCTATGTTTTAATTAGGATATGATCATTACAAATAACAATTTGGAAAATTATTGCCTGTTAAATATTAATTATTCAAAAATTCAAACCAATGATTCATTTTATTCATGAATCAGAACTAACGATATCATTTAGATTGGCGCATCTTTGGCCAAGATGGCTCGGATTACGCCATAGCAATTAGGATCAAACATTCTAAAAAATCGTTATTGGTTATTAAATTCCAATCTTTTCAAACCAGTAAATGTTCCTCAACAGAAATCTGAAGAACAAAAAGCTAAAGAAGAATTTGGTGATGATACTGAATATTTTTAATTTTTTAAATATTTTATAAATAAATTTTTTTAATTGATCTTTATAAAAAAATGAAAAATACCATTCTCGGAGATATTGAAAGCACGCTCAAGCGACATCTGGCGACAATATTTGAAATGCTATTATTAATTAATTCTGTTGAATTTTTTCATTGTTTCAATATTCAAATTAACAAATTTCCAGTATAAATTCGGCCATGTTTTCATTAAAATTGAAACAATTTTTCAAACGATACCAATGCTTACATTTTGAATCATTATCATTCAAAATTTAAAAATCAACAAACAAAATCAAAAAATGCAAAACTACAACAAATGGGATGTCGTACAATTGTATGGCAAGAATTTGAAGCCATCTGAGAATTCGGCACCAAATTTTTTATGCACGGAATGTGATTTACATTTCATGCATTTATCAGAATTTTGGCCAGTTGAAAAATGGCATAAGATCCTAACACATAACTGGCCAACTGATGGATCGGATTTTGTACTTATGATTCGAATCAATCAAGAAAATCGATATCGATATAAATCGATTCGGTTGGATGAAATTAGCTACATTTACACAGTAAATGATAGAATTATCAGATTCGAATTGAATGACAAACATCCATACGAATATTCAATGAAATTTACCGACGGAAGCAAAGTACGTCGATTATTGAAAACCATTTTTAAAGAAATCCCATGTTTCAATTGGGATTTAATCATTACAAATCCGGATCATGACAGTTACTGTCTCTTGAACCGGAATCATTCAAAACTGAACAACAGTTCGGTTGATGAAAAGCCGGTGGAAAATGAAGATGATGACGATGATGATCAAGTCATTTATATACCGCCAAAAGTAAAACGAACTGATGGCCAATCAACATCGAAATCTTTATAAAAATATTTTTTCTCAATAAATTTCTTAATTTTTCGTTACAAAAAACCAAATCAAATCTAACGAAGGTTTTCTGTGTTGGAATTTCAAATATTCGATTGATTGGTCGATTGATGGGTCGATTTGTTCGCCATCTATTGTCATTCAATGTGGTTATATTCTTGTGTTTTTATCAAAATCGAAATTCCTTTGATTCATTTGATTTGGTGATTACCAATCATCAAATGGATTATTTGCCGGAATCCTGTTGACGATGATGATCGAATGAGTGGATACCACCGGTGAAATTCAGATAAAACAATTTTTCCTGAATTTCTTTTTTACGGTTGTTGTATGATGATGATGGAAGTAATGTGTGAATGAGTGATGATTGAATCAATTTATAAATAGCATCCGCATTTTTTTCAATTGTTGGCCATCAAAAACAACAGAAGTTATGCAGACTACCAGCAGTTATTTTTTCTCTATTTGAAAGTGATGAAATGTTTGGCCTGATTCTTGACGATGATGATCAACAGCTTTGTTCTGCTGTCACCCAACAAACAAAATGAAGAAGAAAAACGAATAAAATTCTGTCGCAAAGACAATCCTACATTGTTTCGCATGATGATGATGCGGCGGCAAAGAAGCAAATAAACATCATCATTTCTACAGCAACAAATCATCAACATCCATTTCAAAGACCAACCGAATATTCTCTTTACAATATTGTACTGCTCATCAACGATTATTCGGCGATTGCATTCTTCGGGGAGCCAGCAAAAAAACAACAAAAAATATTAACGGAGGAAGAAGAAAAAGAAAACGAGCAATAACGGTGCAAGAATGAGTGGCGAGATTGTTATTACCAACAACGTAACGAAAAAAAATCAACTCTTTGATTGTGTGTGCGGTGTGTGTGTGTGCCTTATTACCACCCAATCAATATTCAATAATAAAGTTATCGTTGTCTATCTGGTGTGATCGATAATCATCATCATTGTTATTTAGTTGTGATTTACCGAGAACTTTTCATTCATTCATCACAGTGTGTATAGTGCCCTCAACATAGTGTTCAAAGTTTCAAAATTTCAATACAAATTGCGATCATATTTTCGACTGTCGGAAATGTTGATCGTTTGCTCAATCTGAAAAATGAATTCCACTTTTTCGTATGACCATTGAATTAAATCAGTGAAAAAATGTCTCGAGCTGAAATCGAAATGGCTCCGACCTTTACGGTCAAACCAAAAATTCGTGAAGAGGATGATGGTAATCGTTTGGTATTTGAATGTGAATTGAATGCCATACCACAACCAGAAATCGAATGGTATAAAGATAATGTTTTCATTCGTAATGGACATGAATTTCGCATTACATATGGCATTTATCCCACAACCAAACCACATCATTATATCGCCACATTGGAAATGAATGATGTCTATGAAACCGATGCTGGAATGTATCGAATTCATGCGAAAAATCTGATGGGCGAAGTATCCGCTTCTATCAAGCTCAATTTTGATCGTAAGTATGATGACCAACCAACCCAAACATGCAATAATTCATGAATGCCGTCATCATCTGCATAGACGACATTCCTTCAGACAGAATAAGCTAAGAATAGTAACATCAACTTTACTAAAACAGAATTCAATCCTTTCCCTTATTGTTGTTGTTGTTCGGCATTTCAACATGTGCGATTCACTACATTCATTCCAAATACCAAATCTATTTTGAGAAAGGATTTCATCAAATTATTTTACTTAGTTATCACAACAGTAGACAGCATTATAAACTTGATCCAAAATTATTAATTAGCTACAGCAGATGCTATTGACAGACAAAAATTGATTGATTGAATAATTATTTAAGCTCCAAAAACAAACAAACAAAAACAGTAGCAGTGATTGAAAGATTAGATCACCAGCATTACTCCAATCACCCAAATGATTAATTAATCCATTTTTTTCTTCATTTTTCATACAGCTGCCGATCAACCTAAATCAAGGTAAGTGATATGGATCATTTTTCTTTTCAAAACGATAACAGTGGTACCATCTGTTGTTAGTATCAAATCCTAAACAAGAAATTTAGTGAATTTTGATTGATCATCACCAGACGGCGTTAGTTGAAATTATTCTGTTCTGATGATGAGGATGATGATGGAATGTATGTCATTGCCTAATCATCATCATTATTACACACACATCCTGTTGTTGTTGATCAACAACAATAATAAAAAATAAGATTGCGAGGGCCAGAATTGGCTAAAAATAACGTGATCGAATTTAACGATAACTAACTCAATTCGAATCGAAGCAATGAAAATAATACGGGATAAAATTTGTGTCATCAAAATGAAAAAAAAATTTTATTTTTTCGAAAACAAAATTTGAAGAAATAAAAACCGAAATCGATCAGTTTAAAGTTAATCCTGAAAATAATCGACAGAATCAGGTTAAAATAGCCAGGCAATCAGGAATTTTCCACTCCTTTTTTCCATCATCAGATTTATGGTTTTTTGTTTGTTTGTGATTTGTTCTCGACATAACTTGATTATGATGCCGACTTAATGAAATAACAAAACGATGATGATTACCATAAATATATTAACTAAATTCTTGGCTCGAATCAAAAGAGTTGTTGTTGCGGTGTGGAATCTGACAACAACAATGAACCTGTAGTGCATAACGAGTTTTTGACTTGATTTAGAAAATTTTTTCCGAATTTCAAATAGGTTACGGTTTTTTTCGATTTTTGAAGGACAACACAGGCCGAATCAAACGGGTGAAGGTGAATTTCTCTTTCTCACATTCATGGTAATCATTCTTTTTTTTGTGATGATCTCGTTTTTAGCCAAAATTCCTTATTTTTTCTCTTTAAATTCGTTATGGAAGCTCGTTAGCATCCATTTTGACTTGCCGTCATCATCACAAAGTTATTATTAATTCATAACTAAGGGGGAAATTATCCTCGTTATTAGAATTACGCTCGCCAGCCAAATTTTTTAGGCCTGTGTGAGAACTGAAAATCCACCTAATAGTGATATATCCTACAAAACGAGCTGTTTTGAAGAAAGAAAATTCCGGGCGTCACAAAAACATCAATCAATGTTATTGTTGCGTGCGTGTGGTTGGTTGACAGTTATTCGAATCGCAAGTTTTGATTTGAATATTGTCCGTTCATTTTGAAGAAAAAATTGTTTGCAAATAAAAAGCAAAGATAAGATAAAAATGCATAAGACTATGACGCCATTCATTCATTCCGCATTAGAATCGTCCATTCCTTGATAATGATGATGAAAAAATGTTGCTATTTTCGAATCGATTTCACATTCTTAAACCAACGAAATAGAGATTTTCTATTTCGGGATTGTGCCCGAAATTGTCTAAAAAATGCTGCAATTCTTTACAGTAGCGGCTGATTTTGACCGCCCAATTTACTCTACAAATCTTGATGATGCACTAACAACCTTAACAGTCGACAAATTCAGCATAGAGAAGTAAAGAGAGGCGTCGAATGGAATTTCAACTTGATTGAATGAATGTTTGTTTAGGTGAGATTGTCGTTTGTTGCTGCCAATATATATTTAATTCTTCACCCAAAAAACCAAGGGCGATAATAATAACTTAAAGTGGGGAAGTGGTGTTTGAAAAATGATGTTTACCTTTTGCGATCAAAGAATCCGAATTTGGAATCAATTTAGTCATGACAGTGGTAGTGGGATCATCTCCGCGTACAGACTTGCTGACGCAAACGGAAAGAATTTGTGGTTGGTGGTTCTAGCAGCTATCCAGCTCAGCGGTAAAGCAAATTCTTACCTAACGAAAAGTATGTTTGGGAAAAGATAGACAAAAAAAACTATGCCAATGATGGTTTGTTAAGGAAAAAAGAATGCCAACTTATTTACTTGATGTGAATAAGTGCCCTCTTCTTTCGTTTCACCTTAATTCTATTCATTTGCATCATTTAATCGTTGCGTTTGTTCGGTGTTTCTCTGTGTGTGTGTGTGCTTTAGTGTCCATTAAAATAATCTCTACCCTCTCAATCATTAATTAATGATCAAAACATCATTTGAACCAAATTATCATTCTAAATACATTTTTTCATCAAAATTCTTTCATCATTATCATTTCATAGTGTGTGTGTGTTTGTGTGTGTCTAATTGTGCCTTTCTTTTCTTCGTCGACAACAACGACAACCCATCTTTTCATCCATCGATTTAAAATCCCATTTTCATTAATCCATTAAACATTTTTTCAACAGCCTAATCAAAAAATTGATAAAAATCGTAAGTTGTTTGATGCAAATAACAATTCAGGCAATCAATGGTTGTATGGAGAGAGAGTAAATATTTTTTAAAAAATTTTAGCCATAGCCAAATATGTTATGTTTACATTCAAAAAAAAATTGTTTGTTTGTTTGAAATTAGATTCTATGTTTATTTTAAACCAAGCTAAAGCAAAGAATCTCAAAAGGCAAAAGAAAAGTTTTTTTTCTAATTTCGTCTTTCGCTGTGTTTATCAAAACAAATAGAAAAAGTGGAACCCATGCTGCCATCTGGTGGTGCTCAATCCTAAAGCGTCCATTTTCTGCAATTTCCGATTAATTGATTTGTTTTTGTTTATTTAGTGAAATTGACGGTATTTCTCCAACATTCAAAACAAAACCTTGGATAGCCGAATTGGATAAAGAATTTCGTCGTATACATTTTGAATGTGTTTTATTATCCGAACCAAGACCATCAGTAACCTGGTATTATAACGGCGAACTAATCAAACCGAACGGACGCCATAAAACTGAATTAGAATCCATACAGAAACATTTATATCGTTCATTGCTTATCATCGAAGAAGTTGTTGTGGAAGATGCTGGCAAATATAAAGTAATAGCCAAAAACGATCTAGGCGAAAGTAACGCAACGATAAGCTTGAATTTCGACGGTAAGTTTCTCTCGCGAATATTAATCATTTGGCTTTATTTTTCTCATTCACTTACGCGACAGACGATTTCAAACCCGAACAAGGTGCTAAACCAACATTAACCGAAAAACCGTTGCTCAAAAAAGTCGGTAGTGGACAAGTTCAATTTGAAATCAGATTGGTTGCCGATCCACAGCCACAAATCGAGTGGTATCATAAAGATAAATTAATCATCAAATCTGGTCAACTTGAAACGAAGAAATATCGTTGTCAGATACTAACTGATCGTCATAATCATCTGGTATCGTTGATATTTTTGAAACCGCAATCATCGGATGCGGGACAATATCGTTTTGTAGCTCGAAATCGTTTTGGTCAGGTCGAAACTAACGTTGATTTACCGTTTGGATTGGACGGACAACCAATTGTTTCGATGGCGGTAGCACCGCGTTTTCCTAAAAAGCCTACGATTAGGCAAAAAGGTAACATTCTTATATTGGAGTGTGTACTGGAAGCCAATCCATATCCAGAAATTACCTGGTATCATGGTACCAAAGTTATCAGCGATGATAGCCGACATAAAACAACACGCACCGAAACTGGTGAAAATATGTATGCCCTTGGCCTGGAAATAATCAATCCAACGTTGGAAGATGGTGGAACTTATCGTTGTAATGCAGTGAATGATAAAGGTGAATCGAATGCAAATATTGCGCTGAATTTTCAAACCGGTGATGAAGATGAAAATAAAGATGCGCCAACATTCGTTGGTAAACCACGTATCATACCAAAAGATTCATCCATAACGATGGAATGTCGTGTTAAATCCAAAACTAAAATCACAGCCGAATGGCTTAAAGGTACGACTGCAGTTGCAGCTTCCACTCGTCATGTAATGACCGTCAACAAAGAAAAACCAGATGAATATCTATGCGTTTTGGACATTAAAAATCCTGCCGGCACTGATGGTGGCACATATAAATGTGTAGTTAAAAATGAGGCAGGTGAAATTACTGCCAATCTAGCATTGAACATTGAAGGTGCGCCTGAAGATGATTCGATTTATCCGAAATTTGTTGATAAACCCAGGATAATTTCGGAAAAAGATGGTTCACTGATCATAATGGAATGTCGTGTGAAAGCTCGACCAAAACCTGATATCACTTGGTTTCAGGATGGCCAACAAGTACGAGAAAGTTCTCGTATTAAACAAACAATGGTGAAAGAAAAGGAAGAAGACACCTATTTGATTCGCATGGAAATCAATGATGCCGATATGGAAGATTCCGGTATGTATAAATGTACGGTGAAAAATTCGGCTGGACAAAGTGTTGCAAATCTGTCGTTATCGATTGAAATCGTCCCGGTTATTAGTCAACGACCACGTATCATACGTCGTGAACAACAGCAAAAAATTGTTATTGAATGTGCGGTGAAATCAGCACAAAAACCACAAATAACATGGATTCGGGAATCATTGGTAGTGCGAGAAGATTCTCGACATCAAATTGTGGTTCGCGAACAACGTAAAGGTGAATACGTTATTGCGCTGGAAATTGATGAACCATCCGAAAAAGATAATGGTGCATATCGAATGAAAGCTAAAAATGAAAAAGGTGAAGTAACCAGTGAAGATGTTATCGTCCGAGTCGATGATCAGAAAAAGAAAAAAGAAGATGAAGAAGAAAAGGAAAAACGAGCTTCAAAGAAGGCAAAAAAACAAATCACTGAACCACGTCTAATTCGTGGTCTTCGATCTGAGGTAAGTTTCTGGTGACAAACTCGATTTGATTGATTTTCTCATTGATTTTTCCGAACACAGAAAGTACAAGCAGGTGAAACATTGGAATTATCATGTGAATATGAATCGGAAGAAGATGTACAGGTGATTTGGTATCGAAATAATCGTCAAATTCAAGAAAATCATCGAATTCGTATTGTTCATGAACGACGTTTAATACGAATTATTATCAAACGAATTGAAGTAGAAGATGATGGTGAATATCGTGTTGAAATCAAAAATTCAGCCGGCAAAACTGAATCCAGGGGACGTGTGACCGTTGTTCAAGATCAACCTATGGATGAAGATGAAGAAGAAGATAAAGAAAATCGATTAGGTAAGAAAAAGATGAAAAAAGAAGAAGAAAAAATCGAAGACGTCGAAATGAAAGATGTTAGCCAAGATAAACCGGTTGAAGATAAACCTGTGGAAAAGCGTAAAGAATCGATTAAACGTAGAGATTCGGAAAGTAAATCGGCAGATGAACCGAAAGCGAAAAAAATGATGGCCGAAGAATCGAAAGAAAAACCCGTCGAACCGCAAGAAGAAAAACCTAAAAAGAAATTGTCAATCAAAAAACCTGAGAAACAAACCGAACCAACGACGGCCGAAGAAGCGGAAAAACCTAAAAAGAAATTGTCAATTAAAAAACCTGCTGCTGAGAAACAAGCCGAACCAGAAAAAGCTATAGTCGAAGAGCCGAAAGTGGAAGCTAAAAAAGCCGAACCTGTGGCAGTTGAGCCCCCGAAACCAGCCGAAGAGCCAGAAAAACCTAAAAAGAAACTTTCGGTTAAAAAACCTGCAGCAACTGAACAATCGAAAACTGCTGAAACACCAGCTGAAGAACCGAAAAGACGATTATCGGTGAAAAAACCTGCGTCAGCAGCTCCTGAGACTGCTGCAACGCCGGAAACATCAGCTGAACCGCAAGCCGAACCGGTTAAACGTCGTTTATCGATAAAAAAACGTTCGTCAATATCATCGACACCGACAGCAGCCGATTCTGGTGCTTCTAGTCCGGCAACAACGGCGCCATCATCGCCGACAAGTAAAACCGCACCGCCATCATCGCTTTCAGCTCCAAGTGAAGAAGCAAAACCTGCAGCAAAACGGCCATCGATTAAAAAACCGCCTACACAAGCATCAATACCTGAGCATAAACCGATCGACGATAAAGTCGAAGAGGTAAAACGCAAAGATTCGGTGAAAACCGCAGAATCTACAGCTGCAGCCGCGAAACCACCAGCTGAAACAACAACGGAATCCACGAAGAAGAAATTGTCAATCAAAAAGAAGACGCCGAACGGAGAATTGCCTGCTGCACCTGCCGCAGCTGATAAACCGCCGGCCGAGACACCGAAAGCGGCATCGAAAATGCAGAAAGTACCATCAATCGAAATACAAACTGCTGAAGAAGAGCGACCAAGTCCGGTTAAAAAGAGTTCAGTGCGAGAGGCGGCCCGAAAATCATCATTGGACAGTAAGCCGAAAGTAGTACTAGACGATAGTGGTAGTGATAATATTAGTCGTAGAGATAGCGTCGAGAGACGAGATAGTGTTACCGAAGTGGGAACACCACGTTCATCACGTCGTCCTTCTATTGTTATAGTTGCTGATGAAAAAGGTTTGGCTGTCGATGAAACAGGGCAGATGAAAAAATTGCGACCAGGTGAAATGTTGGAAGTTCGTCGCGGATCGCGCCGTGGTTCCAATGTACAGGATTTACGTCGTGGATCATCCATTGAAATCGATCGTGCTGATAAACCATCAACACCATTACGTCCGATGGGTGATGAAGGACCACCAGTTGTTACGGATTTTGTCGAGAACGTAACCGCTGTTGATGGCAAAACTGCATATGTTCAGGCTACAGTTGAAGGAAAACCGATACCGAAATTTAAATTTTTCAAAGATAATGTTGAAATATTTGAAGGTGGTCGTTATAAAGTGGTTACGGATGGCGAAACAAATACCATTTATTTTTGCATTCGAAAAGCTAAACAGGCTGACGAAGGACGGTATAAAATTGTTGCCTATAATGAACACGGTGAAGATAGCTGTACGATAAAATTGTTTGTTTCGGGTAAGTAACCAATCGTTTGCCATTGTGACTTATCATTTGTGATTTTTTCCATTAGATGAAAGTGGAATGGATTTTCGTGCTATGCTTAAAAGTAAACAATATGCAAAATGGGCAGTGGATAAAGGAGATCCAGATTGGGGTGCGCTGAAAGCAACCGAAGACGAGCGACGTGCATCACTTCGAGATACGAAAAAAGTTGATGAATTTATCGAAAAACTTCAAGATCAACGGGTAAAAGAAGGTCGTGATAAACTTGTACGATTTCAATGTGTGTTCAGTAAGAACGGTATCAAGGCAAAATGGTTTAAAGGACGACAAGAATTGTTTGCTGGTCGTAAATATAAAATGACCAGTCAAGGTGATTTGCACGTTCTGGAAATTATTGATCCACGTGTAGATGATATGGGACAATATAAATGTCAATGTTTAGAGAAAACAACCACAGCTGCATTAGAAGTTGATTATCCTGATCCGGTATTCAAATTTACACGACCTTTGGCAAAAAAATATGAACAATATTCGGGCAAAGAAATTCAAATGGAATGTACCACAAGTCATTCAAAAGCCCAGGTTGAATGGTATAAAGGATCGCAAAAACTTGATCGTAATCATGAACATTACCTTATTGAACGTGATATGTATGGAAAACATTGGATCAAAATTAAACATTGTCGTGAAGAAGATACCGCCGATTTTACATGTAAAATTGTTAATACCGAAGAAACAACTACCACCAAATTGGTTGTTACGGAAAAACTATATATTTTTGTTAAACCATTGCTAAGTCAAAAATGTGTTGAAAATGAAACCATCGTTTTGGAATGCGAAGTGGATGATCGGGATGCTGAAGTTGAATGGTTCAAAAATGGTCAAAAAGTAACTCCCGTGGCAAAGAAACTGGATATCGTTGCTGAAAATCGTAAACGTAAACTGGTGATTAAAAAAGGCAAAGTTATCGATGAAGCCCAATATACATGCAAAACTAATGGTGATACAACCGAATGTGAAATTCTTGTTGAACCTGCAAATAAATTTCGCAAAAAACTTCAAGATAAAACTGTTATTGAACGTGAAGAGCTTGTGCTGGAACTGGAAATGTTGGAAAAGCGTGCCCCATTAGTTTGGTATAAAAATGGTCAGGAAATGCCACATAATGATCCAAGATTTCAAATGAAATTTGATGAAATTACCGGCAAACAACAGCTTATCATAAAAAATACCGTAATGGAAGATGAGGGTGAATATATGGCCAAAGCAAAAGATTGTAAAACATCATGCAAAGTGACAGTGTTGGAAGGTGAAAAGAAACCCGAAATGTCACCCGATAAAACTGACTTTCAAGGTGATGTTGGACGTCCGCTGACTATTGAAATTCCATATAAAGGTTTGGTTGAAAATGTGTGAAATTATGAAATTACAAAATTTAAATAATATTTTCTATTTCAAATAGTTGCTGGAACTAAACAATCGGACGTTGTAGCTAAATTAACTCGAAATGGTTTGCCCGTATCGGCAAAAGATGTGGAAATAGTGGTGAAAGAAGATAAAATTGTCATTACGTTTAAAAAACCATCACGTGATGATTCGGGCAAATATGATTTCACCTTGTCGAATTCACAAGGTGAATCCAAAGTACCGTTGAGTTTTAATTTTGTCGATGTTCCCGGACCGCCGGAAGGCCCATTAGAAGTAAAAGATCTGTTTCGTGATCGTTGTAAACTAAGTTGGAAACCACCAAAAGAATTGGGTGGATTGCCATTGCTGCATTATGTTGTTGAACGTCAAGATATTGGTGTACGTGGTGGTTGGACCGAAGTCGGAACAACTGAAGATTTGAAAATCGATGTCACCGATTTGGCACATAAAAAAGAATATAAATTTCGTGTACGTGCTGTGAACAAGAAAGGCGCATCCGAACCGTTGAATTCATTGAAAAATATCATAGCCAAAGATCCATATGATGAACCATCCAAAGTACAGGATTGTGAACTAGTTGATTGGGATAAAGAACATGTCGATTTAAAATGGAAACCGCCAGAAAAAGATGGTGGTTCACCAATTGAAAAATATATTATCGAAATGAAAGATAAATTTCAATCTGAATGGGTTCAAGCAACAGAAGTTTCCGGTGATAAATTGAAAGGAAAAATTTGCGTACCCACAATCAAGGAAGGAAATCAATATCAATTTCGTGTACGTGCTGTTAACCTGGCTGGCCCAGGTGAACCAAGCGATCCGACTAAACCGGTTATAATCAAAGATCGATTTGTTAAGCCATTCATTGTTGGCGATGGACTTAAGAATATTGTAGTGAAAAAAGGCGCCAACATTAAATATGATATTCAATTCAAAGGTGAACCACCACCGGAAGTTGTTTGGGATGTTAACGATATTGAATTGAAACAATCTTCACGTGTTTCCATTGAAAATACTGAGAAAACAACATTGTTGATCATTAAACAAGCAGTACGTGGTGATTCGGGTAAATTTCGTCTCACATTAACCAATTCTTCGGGTCAATGTCAATCAGTGGCTGATGTTGTTGTATTGGATAAACCATCAATGCCACAAGGACCATTGATTGTGGAAGATATACATGCTGAACATTGTAAACTGAAATGGAAAGAACCAAAAGATAATGGCGGTACTGATCTGAAAGGTTATCTGATTGAAAAACAAGATGTTGATAGTGGTCGTTGGATACCGATTGCTGAAGTCGGCCCTAATGTTAAGGATTATAAATGTGAAGGTCTGACGAAAGGGAAAAAATATAAATTCCGTGTCAAAGCAGTGAATAAGGAAGGTGAATCTGATCCGCTGGAAACATTGGCACCAATTTTGGCTAAAAATCCCTATGATGAACCTGGTCCACCAGGTAAACCCGAAATTGTCGATTATGATAATACAAAAGTAGATTTGAAATGGACACCACCACAAAATGATGGTGGACGACCGGTAGAAAAATACATTGTCGAAATGAAAGAGAAAAATGCACAAGATTGGCGCCAAGTTGTTGTAACTGAAGGACCTACGCCTGAAGCAACTGTACACAGATTAAAACAAAACAGTGTCGTACAATTTCGTGTACGTGCCATCAATTTGGCTGGTAATGGTGAACCAAGTGAACCGACTGAACCTCACCTGGTTAAACATCGTAATCTAAAACCACAAATTGATCGAACCAATTTGAAAAATTTAACCGTAAAAGCCGGACGTTCACATAAATTCGAAGTGGATGTTATTGGTGAACCAGCACCGGAAATTCGATGGACATTCAAAGATGAACGTCTGAATGATTCGGAAAATGTTAAAATCGATACGAAAGAATATCATACGGATTTGCAATTGATAAAAATGCAACGAAAACAAACGGGCCGCTATACGATTACGGCTACAAATCGCAATGGTACAGATTCGGTTACGGTCGAAGTTAATGTTCTGTCGGCACCAGGTAAACCTGAAGGTCCACTGGAAGTAGAAGATGTCCATAAAGAAGGTTGTAAATTGAAATGGAAAAAACCTAAAGATGATGGTGGTGTACCGATTGATCATTATCAGGTGGAAAAAATGGATAAAGAAACTGGCCGCTGGACCCGAGTTGGTAAAACATCGGCATCAAAACCCGAGATCGAGGTAACCGGTCTAACACCGGGTCATGAATATCAATTTCGTGTTGTAGCCGTAAATGATGAAGGCGAAAGTGAACCATTGGTTACTGATCGTGGTACAGTAGCAAGAAATCCTTACGATGAGCCAGGTAAACCTGGAACACCTGATATTGTTGACTATGATAACACTAGTGTTGATTTAAAGTGGGAACCACCCAAAAAAGATGGTGGCTCCCCCATATTGAAATATATTATCGAAAAAAAAGAAAAAACTGCCTTGCAATGGGAAAAAGCTGCTGAAGTTCCTGGTACACAACTGGAAGGTAAAGTTGCCGATCTAATCGAAAGACAAGAAATGCAATTCCGAGTGGTTGCTGTTAATAAAGCTGGTCCAGGCGAACCTAGTGATGCTACCAAAATGCATACGGTTAAATTTCGTCGCCTTAAACCCTACATTGATCGTACCAATTTGGAGGAAGTCCTAACGATTAAACGTGGTAAACAATTGAAATTAGATGTTAATGTGCGGGGTGAACCACCACCGAAAATTACATGGAAACTGGCCGAAAAAGTAATTGCTAATGATCAACATTATGATATTGTCAATGTGGATTATAATACCAAATTCACCATTAATGATTGTCAACGATTGCATACCGGGACTTATATGATCATTGCCGAAAATGAAGTTGGCCGAGATCAGGCACAGGTAGAAATCTGTGTGTTAGCAGCACCGTCAAGACCAAAAGGACCATTGAAGGTAGAAAATGTAACTGCAAAAAGTGCCGATGTAAAATGGCAAAAACCTGAAGATGATGGTGGTAAACCAATCAAAGGTTATTTGATTGAAAAATTAGATCCTAATACTGGCCAATGGGTACCGGCCGGAAAAGCGGATAAAGATGCTACCGATTTTACAGTTACCGGATTGCAAAAAGGAAAACAATATAAATTCCGAGTGAAGGCATTGAACGATGAAGGTGAATCTGAACCGTTAGTCTGTACCGAACCTATTATTGCTAAAGATCCATATGAGCTGGCCGATGCACCTGGTCAACCTAAAATCGAAGATTGGGATGAAAAACGTGTCGATTTGAAATGGACGCCACCTAAAAACGATGGTGGTGCACCAATCACTGGCTATGTTGTTGAAATGAAAGATAAAAATAGTACACAATGGATTCCAGTACTGGAAACTAATTCACCAGCACCACAGGCAACAGTAGAAGGATTGACCAAAGGTAAACAGGTTCAATTCCGTATAAAAGCTAAAAACAAAGCTGGCGAATCAGAACCATCACAACCATCCTCGATGCATACAGTCAAAGAGCGCCATCTAGCACCGAAAATTAACCGTGATACACTAAAACCGATAACGATTCGTTCAGGTGGTATGGCCAAATTGGATGTTGAAATTAGTGGCGAACCACCACCGGCAATAACATGGACATTTGATGGAAAGAAATTATTCGATGATATTAATACCAAAATTGATAATCCGGATTATGAATCACATCTACAGATTCGTAATATGACCCGGGCACAAAGTGGTAAATATAAAATTATGGCCGAAAATGAATCCGGAAAAGATGAAGCTGAAGTGGAAATTAAGGTTTTGGATAGCCCATCAAAACCAGAAGGCCCATTGGATGTTAGTGATGTTCATGCTGAAGGATGTAAACTGCAATGGCGCCCACCTAAAGATGATGGTGGTGTTCCCATTGAAACATATGTTGTTGAAAAGAAAGATAGCCAAACTGGACGTTGGGTTCCTTGTGCTAAAGTTGGCCCAGATGAAACTGAATGCAAAGTTACCGGTTTAGACATGGGTAAAAAATATGAATTTCGTGTCAAAGCAGTCAATCCGGAAGGTGATTCGGATTATTTGGATACTGATCGTTCAACATTGGCAAAAAATCCATATGAAGAACCTGGGCAGCCAGGTATGCCATCGATTGAAGATTGGGATAAAAATTGGGCGGATTTAAAATGGGAGCCACCAATTCGTGATGGTGGTGCACCAATTACCGGTTATATCATCGAAAAGAAAGATAAATATAGTCCAGATTGGACACAGGCGGCCATTATTGATGGAAATATTTGTCAAGGCAAAGTGAAAGGACTGCATGAAGGTGACCGCTATGAATTTCGTGTTCGTGCTGTTAATAAAGCTGGCCCGGGCATTCCATCCGAGTCAGTTGGCCCACATTTGGCCAAAACACGTTGGTTAAAACCACAAATTGATCGAACAAATATGAAAACTGTAACGGTCAAAGTTGGTCAAATGGTGATGTTGGATGTAAATGTGATCGGTGAACCAGCACCAAAAACTGTCTGGAAATTAAATGATAAAGAATTGACCACCGACGAAATCTACAATATCGATAATGTCGATTATAATACCAAATTTACCATAAATCGTGCTACGCGAAAAACACGTGGAGTGTACACATTGACTGCTACGAATGAAGTTGGTGAAGATCAAGCCGAAGTAGAGATTAAAGTTTTAGGAAAACCATCCAAACCTCAAGGACCATTAGAAGTGTCGGATGTTCATAAAGAAGGATGCCAATTAAAATGGCGTCCACCTGAAGATGATGGAGGATGTCCAATCGAATGTTATGAAGTTGAAAAAATGGATGAAGAAACTGGTAGATGGGTTCCATGTGGTAAAACAACTGGCGGACCTAATGATACCAAATTGCAGGTGAATAATCTGGTTCCGGGTAAAAAATATAAATTCCGTGTTCGTGCCTGTAACAAAGAAGGCGATTCCGAAGAATTGGAAACTGATCAGGCAACATTGGCCAAGAATCCATTCGATGAACCGGATAAACCGGGAAGGCCAGAACCAGTTGATTGGGATTCTGATCATGTTGATTTGAAATGGACGCCACCTGCCAATGATGGTGGGGCACCGATTGAAAAATATTCAGTGGAAAAACGTAAAAAAGGAACGCATAAATGGCTGAAAGCTAAAGAAACTAAAGGACCCGAACCGTCAGTTACGGTAGATGGATTGGAAGAAGGTGAAGAATATGAATTCCGAGTTATCGCACATAATAAAGCCGGTCCAAGTGAGCCAAGTGATCCATCACGAACGGTTATAGCTAAACCACGAAAACTAGCACCAATTATTGATCGAACTAATTTGAAAAACATCAAAATTCGAGCCGGACAACCAGTAAAATTTGATGTGGATGTTAAAGGTGAGCCAGAACCAACAATAGAATGGTCATTTAAAGATGATAAGATTAAATCCGATGATCATTACAAAATCGATAATGAACCATATCATACATTGTTTTTGTTGGTCAATTCAAAACGCTCCGATACGGGCGTCTATCGAATTCTCGCCAAAAATGAACATGGTACGGATGAAGCGGAAGTCGAAATCCAGGTCACATCAAAACCATCTAAACCTAAAGGACCGTTAGATGTCTCTGATGTTCATGCTGAAGGATGTAAATTGAAATGGTCACCACCGGAAGATGATGGTGGTGAACCAATACTAAATTATCAGATTGAAAAACAAGATGCTGAAACTGGTCGTTGGGTACCAGTATGTACTTCACGCGAACCTGAGGCAGAAATTACCGGTTTGATTCCTGGTCATGAATATAAATTCCGTGTAAAAGCAGTGAATGCAGAAGGTGAATCTGAACCATTAGAAACGGATCATTCAATTTTAGCCAAAAATCCCTTCACTGAACCGGATAAACCGGGTAAACCACAAATAGCCGATTGGGATCGTCATCATGTTGATTTGAAATGGGCGGCGCCCGAAAATGATGGTGGCGCTCCTATTACCGGTTATATTATTGAAAAGAAAGAAAAAACGGGTAAAACTTGGAGCAAAGCTTTGGTAGTTGATGGTCCAATAACGGAAGCTCGTGTACCCGATCTGATCGAAGGTTTGGATTATCAATTCAGAGTCAAAGCAGTGAATAAAGCCGGTCCAAGTAATCCGAGTGATTCAAGTGAAGTTGTCACCACGAAACCACGACATTTATTACCGAAAATCGAAAAGATTCGCGACATAACCGTACGGGCAGGCCAGCCAATTAAACTAGATGCCAAAGTGATTGGTGAGCCACCGCCGAAAACCGTATGGTATCGTGGCACCGACGATGATAAACCACTATCGTCTGGCAAAGATCTTAAAATTGAAAACGAACCATATCGAACTCGGTTAATGGTACCGAATGCAAAACGTTCGGATAATGGTGTTTATCGATTGGTAGCATCGAATCCTTCGGGTTCTGATGAAGCCGAAATTAAGGTAACAGTGCTGGATAAACCTGGTGAACCGGAAGGTCCGCTAGAAGTTGCCGATGTTCATGCTGAAGGATGTAAATTGAAATGGAAACCACCGAAAGATGATGGTGGTCTTCCCATTGAAACTTATGTGGTTGAAAAACAAGACCAGGCAACAGGAAAATGGGTACCCGTTTGTCAAACCCAAATACCAGAAGTAAATGTGTCGAATTTGGAACCTGGCCACGAATATAAATTCCGTGTGAAAGCAGTGAATCCAGAAGGGGAATCCGAACCATTAGTTACAATGGAGACGATAGTGGCGAAAAATCCATTCGATCCACCAGGAGCACCGGGCACACCTCAAGTAACCGATGTTGATAAAAATCATGTTGATCTTAAATGGGAGCCACCAGCCAAAGATGGTGGTGCCCCAATTACCGGTTATGTTATCGAGAAAAAAGAAAAAGGCAGTGACAAATGGGTTAAAGCTTGTCAGGTTCTCGGTGGTGATGAAACCAAAGCCCGTGTTCCAGATCTAGAAACCGGTCATGAATATCAATTCCGTGTAAAAGCTGTGAATAAAGCCGGTCCAGGCGCACCAAGTGATGAATCCAAAATGACATTGGTCAAACATAAAAAATTACCACCGAAAATTGATCGGAAAAATCTTCGGCCGATCAAAATCAAAGTTGGGCAGGAATTTATATTCGATGCTGATGTTATTGGTGAACCTGTACCAGAAGTGGAATGGAAACTCAAAGATAAATTGGTTACCGATAAAGCTAATTTGACCATAGTCAACAAACCTTATCATACGCGATTGGAATGTGATAAAGCCACTCGTAAAGATTCTGGTGTTTATCATGTTATCGCTACCAACAAATGGGGTCAAGATCAGGTGGATATTGATGTGAAAATAGTCGGAAAACCATCTCGACCTAAAGGACCACTGGAAGTCGATGATATTCGTAAGGATGGTTGTCATCTGAAATGGGAACGACCGGATGATGACGGTGGTGAACCATTGGAAGGATATTTGGTTGAAAAATTGGATCCTGAAACTGGATCATGGATACCTGTAGGAAAAACATTGATACCTGAAATGAATGTCAGCAATCTAATGCCCGGAAAACAATATTCATTCCGTGTAAAAGCCTTGAATAAAGAAGGCGAATCTGAACCGTTGGAAACATTGACGCCGATCATTGCAAAGGATCCATACGAAGCGCCTGGACAACCAGGTCGACCAGAGCCAGTCGATTGGAATAAAGATCATGTTGATTTGAAATGGGAGCCACCGGCTAATGATGGCGGTGCACCGATTGAATCCTACATTATCGAACGACGCGAACGTGGCTCACCACGATGGATAAAATCTGCCGAAGTACCTGGTGATCAAACACGTGGTACAGCCCCGAATTTGGAAGAAGGTAAAGAATATGAATTCCGTGTGACAGCTGTCAATAAAGCTGGGCCAGGTGAACCATCTGAAGCATCCAAATCTGTAGTGGCAAAACCTCGATTCCGTAAGTTTGCAACAAAAAAATTTACACAAATTCTGTTTGTTTTGTTTTGAAAAAATTTTATTCAATTTGATTTAGTTGCACCGCGAATTGATCGTAGTGCATTCAAAGATATACAATTAAGTGCCGGGCAGAAAATATTCTTCGACGTTCCGGTTATTGGTGAGCCTGCTCCGGAAATCACCTGGACAATTAATGGCCGTACAATGCCTGCTGAAGGTGATCAACATCATAAAATTGATACCGAAGATTATAATACCAAATTGACGGCTAGAAATGCTTCGAGAGGAGATTCCGGCGCTTATACCATAACGGCAATCAATAGTTCGGGTAGAGATCAGGTTACTGTACAGGTATTGATAACGGATAAACCAACACCGCCTGAAGGTCCATTAGATGTGAAAGATGTTCATAAAGAAGGTTGTAAACTTGGCTGGAATAAACCTAAAGATGATGGTGGTATACCATTGGAAGGATATCTAGTTGAAAAAATGGATACAGATTCTGGATTATGGGTACCTATTGGTAAAACTAAAGCTACTAATATGGAAGTAACGGGACTGGTACCGGGCCACGAATATAAATTCCGTGTATCGGCTGTAAATAAAGAAGGTGAAAGTGAACCGCTGGAAACATTGAAACCAATTCTGGCAAAAAATCTGTTCGATGAGCCTGGACCAACTGGCAAACCACAGGTAACTGATTGGGATAAAGATCATGCAGATTTACAATGGGAACCACCGGCAAGCGATGGCGGTGCGCCAATTGAAAAGTACATAATCGAAAAACGTGATAAACATGGTGATTGGGAAAAGGCTACTGAAGTTCCTGGTGGTGCTAATTCGGCTACGGTTGAAGATCTAATCGAAGGTCATTCATACGAATTCCGTGTTGTGGCCGTCAATAAAGCCGGTCCTGGTGAACCATCCGAACCATCCGATATGATTGTTGCCAAAACCAGACGTCTGCCACCTAAAATAGATCGTACAAATTTGCAAAAAATTAAACTGAAAGCAGGACAGGCATTTAATTTTGATGTAAATGTTCAAGGTGAACCTGCTCCAGAAACAGAATGGCGTCTAAAAGATCAACCAGTTCGAACGAGTGGTAATGTTAAAGTACAACACGAACCATACAATACTAAATTGGTTGTGCGCCAAGCAACACGGGCACAATCCGGTATCTACACTGTAAAAGCAACAAACAAATATGGTGAAGATCAAGCCGAAGTTGAAGTTATTGTGTTGGATCGTCCCGCTCCACCTGGTGGTCCTCTTCGTATTGAAGATGTTCATGCAGAAGGTGCTACACTAAAATGGCGTCCACCTGATGATGATGGTGGCTTACCTGTTGATCATTATGTTGTGGAAAAAATGGATCCTACCACAGGTATTTGGACACCGGCAGCGGAAACTATTGGTGCTGAAACTGGTGTCGATGTAAAAGGTTTAACACCCGGAAAGAAATATAAATTCCGTGTTAAAGCTGTCAATCGACAAGGTCAATCGGATCCATTGAATGCTGACAAAGAAATTATTGCTAAAAATCCATTCGATGCACCTGGACAACCAGGTAAACCGGAAATTGCCGATTATGATAAAGATTTTGTGCAATTGAAATGGAAAAGGCCAGAATCAGACGGCGGTGCACCAATTACCGGTTATATTATCGAAAAGAAGGATAAATATAGTCCAGATTGGGTGCCAGCAGCAGAAATCGATGGTGATGTTACTACCGGTCGAGTGGATGATTTAATCGAAGGACAGCAATATGAATTTCGCGTTCGTGCCGTTAATAAAGGTGGTCCGGGTGAAGCTTCAGAATCGACTGGGCCACATTTGGCAAGGCCGAAAAATGCACCACCAAAAATCGATCGAAATTATATGCGTGATATTCGTGTTAAAGCGGGTAAAAATGTTGAACTCGAAGTACCAGTTTCGGGTGAACCACCTCCGACCAAAAAATGGACCGTAGATGGTCAACCAGCACCAGTGGATCGTTGGGTAATCACCGGTGAAGATTATAAAACGCATTTACAAATCAAATCAGCCGAACGTAAAGATAGTGGTCAATTGACGTTGACAGCTACCAATATTAACGGTACAGATACGGCGACGATTACGTTGACCGTTTTGGATCGACCTGGCGTACCAGAATCGATGCGCATTAATAACGTAACCAAAGATGGTTGTTTTGTTACATGGCAACCTCCGAAAGATGATGGTGGATCTGATATTCAACACTATGTTGTGGAAAAACGTGATATGGAAACTGGCCGTTGGACAATGGCCGGTGAATCAACATCACCTTCATTGCGTGTTGATAAATTGATCGAAGGCCACGAATATTCATTCCGTGTCAAAGCAATCAATCGTGAAGGTGAATCTGACTGGTTGACTGGTAAAGAATCGATAATCGCCAAGAATCCATTCGATGTTGCCAGCAAACCAATGGCACCACAAGTTGTTGATGTTGATGCTGATCATGTTGATCTGGAATTTCGTCCACCGCGTAATGATGGTGGTACGCCAATTACCGAATACATTATCGAAAAGAAACCGAAAAAATCACCATTTTGGCAAGAAGCGATTCGTGTCCCGGCTACAAAGCCAAAAGGAAGCGGAGAAGATGATGCGGCTGCTGCTTCGGCTGCCATACGAGCTACTGTACCTGATCTAATCGAAGGTGAAGAATATGAATTCCGTGTAATTGCCGTCAACAAAGCCGGACCAAGTGATCCAAGTGATGCATCTGAAGCGGTTGTTTGCCGGCCAACTAAAGTACCACCATCAATCGATTTGGACGCTATGAAAGATATTCGCATACGTGTAGGACGGGCAATTAATTTTACCGTACCATATAGTGGAACACCGTCGCCAAAAGCTACGTGGACTATTAAAGGTCAAGATGTACAGGCAGGTGAAGATAAACGTGTGGAATGTGAAAATATAGCCTCATCGGCCATTATCAACATACCGAATTCGGTTCGAGAAGATTCTGGACAATATAAACTGACGCTAAAAAATCCATATGGGGAATGTTTTGCATCGGCTAAAGTTACCGTTTTGGATCGACCATCACCACCAGAAGGTCCATTGGAAATTTCCGAAGTCACAAAAGAATCCTGTAAACTTAAATGGCTTCGACCAAAAGACGATGGTGGTTCGGAAATCATTCGTTATCAATTGGAAAAAATGGATGTTTCACGTGGTTCATGGACTGAATGTGGATCATCCACTGACCTAACGTTTAAAGTAACGAAATTGATTCATAAAAAACAATATCAATTCAGAGTGATGGCTGTCAATGAAATTGGCGAATCTGAACCGTTGGAAGGAACGGATATTATTACGGCGAAAAATCCGTTCGATGTTGCTGAACAACCAGGACGACCAGTGGTCAAAGATTGGGGACCAAATCATGTTGATCTGGAATGGACTGCGCCATTGGATGATGGTGGTTGTCCAATCACTGGTTACGTAATTCAGAAAAAAGAAAAAAATAGTCCATTCTGGACTAAAGCTGCCAATGTGCCTGGTAATCAAACAAAAGCTACAGTACCTGATCTTCGTGAAGGTGTTGATTATGAATTCCGTGTGATTGCCGTTAATAAGCAAGGTGATTCAGAACCAAGTGAACCAAGTGATATGGTTACATGTAAACATCGAAACTTGGCACCCAAAATCCTAACACCGTTGAAAGAAATTCGAATTAAACATGGCCAGAAATTGGAAGTGACCATAGATTTTGTTGGTGCACCACCACCCACAGTTGAATGGATTGATGCAAAATCCGGTAAACCTGTGGAATCAAATCAACGACTAACCGTTTCGAATTTTGATGATAAAACTATATTGACCATAGTGGATACAAAACGCTCAGATAGTGGTGATTATAAATTGAAACTGACCAACGTGAATGGCAATTGTGAAGGTATATTACCGGTGGTCATTATGGATAAACCATCACCACCAGAAGGACCATTAGAAGTGAAAAATATTGATGCAGATAATGTTGATTTGAAGTGGCGTCCACCAAAAGATGATGGTGGTTGTCCACTGACAGGATATTTGATTGAAAAACGTGATAAAACAACTGGTGGTCAATGGGTACCTGCGGTTATTAATGTTCCGGCTACAGCGACTGAAGCAAATGTGGGAAAATTGATCGAAGGCCATGAATATGAATTCCGTATAATGGCTGAAAATTCGGAAGGTTTGTCCGAACCACTTAAAACCGATCGACCGGTAAAAGCTCGAGCTCAATTTAGTCGGCCAGATGCACCTGGACAACCAGAATTGGTTGATTCAGATCGAACATTCATAACAATAAAATGGCCACCACCAAGATCAGATGGTGGATCGCCAATCACTGGTTATGATGTGGAACGTCGTGATGTGAAATCTGGTCGTTGGATCAAAGTGAATAAATTCCCAGTTACAGGAGAACGTTGTTATACTGATGATCAAGTTACTGATGGTCATCAATACGAATATCGTGTTCGTGCTATTAATCGTGCTGGACCAAGTGAACCAAGCATACCATCCAAACAGCTGACAGCTAAACCGTTGAAAGAAGCACCACGTTTGGATCTAAGTGGATTACGTGGTAAAACAATTCGTGTACGTGCCGGTGATCCATTGGAAATTGTCATACCAATGAATGGTGCACCAACACCCGTGGTAGAATGGCAAATCAATGGACAACCAATGAAACCAACTAATCGTATTGAAACCCAAACTAAAGATGAATTAACATGGTTGAAAATCCCAGTTTCACAACGCACAGATTCGGGAACTTATAAAATTACGGCTAAAAATCCTTATGGTGAAGATTCAGCAAATATCGAAGTTTTGGTTTATTCAGCACCATCTGCACCACGTGGTCCGCTGGAACATTCAAACATAACAGCACAATCAGTTGAACTGACATGGCGTAAACCTGAAGATGATGGTGGTGCCGAAATCATTGGATATTCCGTTGAAAAATGTCAATTTGGTAGTGATGTATGGCTGCCGGCTGGTTATTCATCGGCAACAACATTAACGGTAAAAAATTTGGATGAAGGACGACAATATAAATTCCGTGTTCGGGCAGAAAATATGCATGGCCTTTCAGAACCACTGGAAAGTGCCAAACCTATTACAGCCAAAAATCAATTCGATACACCTGATGCACCTGGTCAACCACAAATCCTAGATTATGGACCGACATTTGCACAGCTGAAATGGACACCGCCATTATCCGATGGTGGACGTCCAATTCAAGGTTATTTGGTGGAAAAACGTGAAAAAAACCAAACCGATTGGACAACAGTGAACATGATGAATCCATCGCCGGGTACTGAATTTACTGTCAACAATCTGATTGAAGGTCGATCATATGAATTCCGCGTTATAGCTGTGAATGAAGGTGGTAAAGGTAAACCATCAAAACCTTCGGCCATGATGACAGCACGTGATCGAAAATATCCACCTGATGCACCAGATATGCCACGTGTTGATAAAATTACTAAAGATTCTGTAACGCTAACATGGCGTAAACCAGTGAATGATGGTGGATCGAAAATTACCGGCTACATTGTTCAAAAACGACCGAAAAATGGTAAAGATTGGATAAATGCAACGAAATTTCCATGTTCGGATACACGATTTACTGTTGCCGATTTGACTGAAGGTGATGAATATGAATTCCGCATAATAGCGGTAAATGATCAAGGTGAATCACCACCAAGTAAACCATGTCCGATGGTTCGTGTTGAAGAACAACCAAATAAACCTTGCATCGATGTTGGTTCGGTCAAAGATATTACCGTAAAAGCTGGTCAAGATTTTTGTATCGATATTCCATTCACTGGTTTTCCACGTCCATCGGCAACATGGTCTTTGAATGATATGGAAATTCTCGATACAGATGCACGTTTCACTTTCGGTTTAACCGATACGAATGCAACACTTAGCTGTCGAGGCGCAAAACGAGAATATACTGGCCGTTATACAATAATGTTGAAAAATCCTTCTGGTTTTGATACCTGTACATGCAATGTTCGTGTATTGGATCGTCCACGTCCACCAATCAATTTCCATTGTGATGAAGTGGACGGGGAATCATTAACATTGAAATGGTCACCACCAAAAGATAATGGTGGTGATGAAATCACCAATTACGTTCTCGAAAAACGTGAAGCCGGAACCAACGTTTGGACCAAAGTTAGCAGTTTTGTGCATGGAACTGCATTCAGGGTTAAAAATCTTACCATTGGACGATCATATGATTTCCGTGTGGCTGCTGAAAATCAATACGGGGTGTCAGATTTTACCATGACTGATGAACCGATTCAAGCTCGTTACGCATTTTCAACACCAGGACGACCAGGTACACCAAGAGCTGTTGATTCAACACCTGATTCAATAACGCTAACTTGGACACGGCCGAGAAATGATGGTGGATCACCAATTACAGGTTATGTTCTGGAAAAACGTAAAGTAGGTGATACACAATGGTCAAAAGCAACTGGTGCCATTAATCAGATTACGGAAACAACATTTAAAGTACAAAATTTACAACCAAACCAAGAATATGAATTTCGTGTTGCTGCTGTTAATCTAGCTGGTCGTGGTGATTACAGTGATACAAGTGACCGTATTCGCGCACAATATCCACCATCACCACCAAAAATTCCAGCCGATTTGCGTCTGAAGGATATTGTTGTCCGTGCTGGCCAAGAATTCCGTTTGACAGTACCGTTAGCAGTTGGTTCTCCAATACCAAATGCAGAATGGTTTTATAATGAACAACTAATCTTACCAGATGAGCGAATGTATTCGGAAACAAATGCAGAATTTACCGTTTTATTGAATAAAAAATCCAAACGTAATGATAGTGGACGTTATACATTACGCCTAACAAATTCTGAAGGTAGTGATTCAACATCATGTCGTGTATTGGTTGTTGATGTTCCTGGACCACCTCAAGGACCGCTAGAATGTTCTGATATAACAACAGAATCATTGTCGATTCGTTGGTCACCACCATTAGATGATGGTGGTTCACCTGTAACCAATTATGTTCTGGAACGACAAGATCAACAGGATAAACAAAAACAATGGATTAGATGTTCGGCATTCATTCGAAATTGTCATTTCGAAGTAATGGGATTGGAAGCAAATCACCTATATCATTTCCGTGTTTGCGCTGAAAATCAATATGGCCAAGGTGAAACAATTCAAACGGAAAAACCGGTGAAAGCTTGTTATCCATTTACCGTACCAGATCCACCCGGTAAACCAACTGTAATGGATACCGAACGTAATAAAGTACGTTTATCATGGGAAAGACCTTTGCATGATGGTGGATCCAAAATTCAAGGTTATTCTGTGGAATTTATGGATCCAAGCGATGGCGAATGGATGGTTGCTAATATGGAATTGATTAAAGGAACAACCACATATACAGTTACCGGTTTGATCAACGACCGAGAATATAAATTCCGTGTCAAGGCAAAAAATTTGGCCGGTTATTCACGGCCAAGTCCCGATTCTGGTTTGGTATCGATGCGTGCTGGTAGCGGTGTACCTTCGGCACCACGTGATTTACGTGTGCAAAAAGTTGGTCGCAATTATGTTGATTTGAAATGGGAACCACCACGTTCAGAAGGTGGATCTCGAATTACCGGTTATCTGGTTGAACGAAAAGAAGTCGGCGGCGGACAACATTGGTTCAAAGTTAATGAATATGGTTGTCTTGATTGTCAATATACGGTTTTGAATTTACCTGAACATTCGGAATATGAATTTCGGGTTTCGGCTATCAATGCAGCTGGACAATCCGAACCAGTTTACACTACATCACCGGTTAAAATTGAAGAATTCGCTGAAGGTTCCAGGCCAGAATTTGTACGAAAACTGATACCGAAAAGTATAAATCTTCATACGGAAATAACATTTGAATGTGAAGCAACTGGCCGACCATTACCAACTGCACGTTGGTTTAAAAATGGCCGTGAAATCAGCGCCGGTTTTGGTGGTGGACGTTATAAAACTTATGAAACTGATGAAGGTGTTTTCAAACTGGTCATTTTCGATGTTCAAGAAGGTGATGATGGGGAATATCAATGTGAAGCATCAAATGCATATGGTTCAGTTCGAACAATGGCGCCATTGAAATTGGCTGAAGCACCGGAAATTTTAAGATGTCCAAATGAAATCAACCTAGTTGAAAATGATAATGGAAAAATTAAGATATTCTTCTCGGGTACTGTTCCGGTTGAAGTTTCCCTCAGTAAATCTGGTCAAACATTATCCGAAGATGATGGTCATCATTTGAAATATGTTGTTTTCGATGATTATGTTGTGATTTATATTCGTGATGTAAAGAAAAATCTAGACGAAGGACAATATCAGATACAAGTAAAAAATGATTCTGGTCAGGCAACGGCATCGTTCCGCGTTGTGGTTACCGGATTACCTGATCAACCGACCGGACCAATTGAAATGGGTGAAATTCAACGAAATTCCATACGAATATCATGGCGTCCGCCTAAAAATGATGGTGGTAAAAAAGTTACACATTATATTGTTGAGCGTAAAGAACTGACAACATTGAATACATGGATAACTGCAACAAGTTGTTGTCGGGAAACTTATTTTACGTTGCAAGGATTGAATGAAGGTGGTGAATATATGTTCCGTGTGTTTGCATGCAATGAAAATGGTCAATCTGTGAAAGCGTTGGAATCAGAATCACCTGCCATACCAAAATTACCATTCAATCCACCTTCACGACCAGGTCAACCTGACGTGCAATCAGTTGGTAGTGATTTTGTCAATCTAAGTTGGACAAAACCAGAATCGGATGGTGGTTCAAGAATTCAAGGTTATTTGGTTGAACGTTGTGAGACTGGATCTCAACATTGGCAACGTTGTAATGTTGCACTTTGTCATGCAACCCAGATTAACATTGCCAATTTGATCGAAGATCGTGAATATGAATTCCGAGTGTTTGCTGTCAACGAAGCTGGTTTATCCGAACCATCAAGTAATACACGACCAGTACGAGTAAAAGATCCTGACCAAGCTATCCCACCAGAATTCATTGAACCATTACGTACAGTCATGGCCATAGAAAATCGATCAGCAGAATTTCGTTGCACGGTTACAGGTGTACCGAAACCAACAATTACCTGGTCAAAAGGTGTGCGTGAATTGTTTGATGGTGGAAAATTCACATTGTTACGTGATGGTGATACCTACATTTTGCGTATCGATAATGTTTATGGTGAAGATGCAGATGAATATTGTTGTAAAGCAAGCAACAAAGCTGGAACACGAAGTTCGCGTGCAGAATTGTTGATTAAGACAGCACCAAAATTGCATGTACCACCAAGATTCCGTGAAGCAGCATGTTTTGAACGTGGTGAAAATATTCAATTGAAAATCCCGTTTACTGGTTATCCAAAACCGAAAATCCGTTGGACAAAGGATGGTGAAGAAATTGAAAAAGGTGATCATTTTGATTTGATTGTCCAGGAACGACATGCAATTCTAGTGATTCGAAATACATCCAAAGAAGATAATGGACCATACCAGATTCGTGCTGAAAATGAATTAGGTTCAGATTCGGCCATCATTAATGTAATGATATCTGATCGACCAGATCCACCAAGATTTCCAATTATTGAATCAATTGGTGGTGATTTTGTTCAACTGACATGGAAAGCACCGCTATGGAATGGTGGTTCGCAAATTACAAATTATGTAATTGAAAAACGCGAAGCCGGTATGACAAGTTGGATGAAAGCAGCAACAACCCGCTTTCAACTACATCAAATAACCCAGCTAAGTCCAGGTAAAGAATATGAATTCCGTGTATTTGCGGAAAATGTTTACGGCCGTTCAGAACCATCGGAAACGACGCAGAAAGTTTCGGTAAAAGGTGAACAATTAAAACGACAAAAACGTACTGGATGGGAATTGGATGCTCAAGGCAACAAGATTCGTGGTCGTGGTGATCGTCAATCAAATTATGATCAATTTGTATCGGATTATGATTCAACATCATGGGCAATGCCAGTAGAAATCAAAACCAACGAATCCGTTTATGATTATTATGATATTCTGGAAGAAATTGGTGTCGGTGCATTTGGAGTTGTTCATAGATGTCGCGAACGAAAAACTGGTCGGATATTTGCAGCGAAATTCATTCCGGTATCACATCCGTTGGAAAAATCCATAATACGAAAAGAAATTGATATTATGAATCAACTACATCATTCACGATTGATTCGTTTGAATGATGCATTCGAAGAAGATGATGAAATGATTTTGATTTATGAATTTATGTCCGGAGGAGAACTGTTTGAACGTATTACCGATGATAATTATACAATGACCGAAGCTGAAGCAGCAAATTACATGCGACAAATTATCGAAGGAATCCGACATATGCATGAAAAGAATATTATTCATCTCGATATTAAACCAGAGAATATTATGTGTCAAAAACGTAGCGATAACCGAGTCAAGATTATTGATTTTGGTTTGGCAACTAAATTGGATCCACATGAAGTGGTAAAAATATCAACCGGAACAGCAGAATTTGCTGCACCCGAGATTGTCGATCGAGAACCAGTTGGAACGTATACTGATATGTGGGCGTGCGGTGTACTAACGTATGTGCTGCTTAGTGGCTTGACCCCATTTGCCGGTGATAATGATATCGAAACATTGAAAAATATTAAAGCATGTCATTGGGAATTTGACCGAGATGCATTTGCTAATATATCCGAAGCGGGAAAAGATTTCATCAGTCGTTTGTTAACAAAAGCCAAAGAATCACGTATGACTGCACATGAATGTTTGGAACATCCATGGCTAAAACAATCGGACATACCCGGTACGGATACAATATCTTCACGTAAATATCAAGATATACGTGATCGAACACGTGCTAAATATCCAACATGGGACCGAGCATTAGTCCCAATAGGTCATATCGCAAATTATAGTTCATTGCGTAAACTTCAAGATGAAAAATATCGTCTGCATGATGTTCTATTGGATCGTCGTGAAATGTTACCCCGTTTTGTACTGAAACCACAATCAACAATCGCTTATGAAGGACAATCAGCAAGATTTTTATGTCGTGTTATTGCAGCAGCACCACCAACATTATCATGGTATCGGGAAGGAATGGAACTGCGACAATCGGTAAAATTCATGAAACGTTATGCGGAAAATGATTATCAATTTGTAATTAATCGTTGTCGTTTGGATGATCGTGGTGAATATATTATCCGAGCCGAAAATCATTATGGATCTCGGGAGGAACCAGTTTTTCTAAATGTTTTGCCCGTACCGCATGAAGAATTTATACCACCAATAGCCGAAACGGAACCAATTAGACGTCGTCGACAAGAACCACCACGAATGTTATTAGACGAACCGAATGATTCGGCTCCACATTTTACATTTTTGTTACGTACACGTATCATTCAAATGGGTATTGGTGTTCGGTTACTATGTTGTTTGAATGGAAAACCATGGCCCCAAATCAAATGGTTAAAAGATGGTCGTGAATTATCGAAAACAGATTATACAATGAAATCTGCGGATGGTGTTGTCACATTGGATATTGTATCCTGTCGTATGGAAGATGCGGGTAAATATACTTGCATTGCGACCAATTCATTGGGTACGGCCGAAACATCTTGTGCATTGGTTGTCGAACCTAAACGTATCGTATCATCACCATCACCATTATGTCTGTCACCAAGATCTGGCACACCTATACCTGGCCTAACCAGTTCGTCGGTTATGTCACCGATGGAAGCCTATTATAAAGAAGGTGGTGCATCAACTACAATACGTAATTCGATGCGTGAAGCACGTGCATCCAGTATGTATACAAGTCGTCGTAAAGATTCTCTTACCGAATATTCATCGACATCTGGAAGTTCGGCATACCGTACTACGTATCATCATCAATCATCGATAACATCATCACGTGATCGTTATGTTTCAACAACTCGAACATCATCATATGATAAACATGATAGTCTTTCAAGGTTACGGTCACAATCACCAACATCGTATCATCATCAATCATCAATACGTTCACCAATACGTTCATCTTATCTAAGTGGACGACAATCACCATCATTACCAACAACATATATGCCACCATCAAGTACATCATCGTATCGATCATCAACACCGGTTACTACAAGCCGTTTACCGAGCTCAGCTTCAAGATATACGCCTGGCGTATCCTCATCATCTGCATCCCGTCCTCGAAAGTCGATAGCAACAATCGATAGTAAGTATTGTTAGATTTGATTCGTTATTCGTTATCTCTAACTAACCAAATTCCTCTATTTCAACAGATAATTTTAGTCAACCATCTTTCGTTACAAAATTAACTGATCGTAAGATCGGTGATGGCGAACAATTAAAATTACAACTTGAAGTGAAAGGTGAACCTGAACCAAAAATCGAATGGTTTAAGGATGGCCGACGATTACAATCATCAGATGTTGTTGATTTAAAATATCGTAACCGTATGGCAACATTGATTATTGAAGAAGCATTCCCTGAAGATGAAGGTCAATATGAATGCGTTGCAAGTAATTCGGAAGGTACATCGCGAACAAAATGTTTTATTCAAATTAAACGTAAGTGTTATTCGTTTTGTGTAATGTTTTTACATAACTAAACATCATTCAACTAATGTATAGCAATGGATAAAGCAAAAACAGCCAAACCAAGTTCATCAACGGCCAAGAAAGCGCCAAGAATTGTTCAACATATTCAATCGATAACGGTAAACGATGGACAAACAGCAACATTACGTTGCAACATTAAATGTAAGTTTTAATCAAATGTCAAATGCCGAATCATTGTTAATCAAACAAATGTCAATTTAGGCGAATCACCATTCGATGTTATATGGTTACATAATGGTAAAGAAGTGAAACAAAGCAAAGATTTCAATATACGTCAGTCTGGCGATAATTTTGAATTGGAAATTGCCGAATGTTTACCCGAAGATTCTGGTACTTATACATGTGAAGCATTCAATGATTCGGGTGAAACATTTTCAACTGGAACTATTTTGGTTAAAGGTAATTTCCTATTAATCAATTTTTTTAAACAACAGTATTTTAATCGGGTTTTTATTTTTCTCAAACAACATAGTTCCAAGCGATGATCAACAAGGATGTGGTATCGTAGAGTTTCCACGTTCAATAACCAGTATGATTGGTAATAAAGCAACATTTCAAATTGAAACCGATACAGATATCGATAAAGGTAAGTTTGCTTTTCGGGAAAGTTTTCCAAAAACAACATTTAATTTTGTTTTTCCTGAAAATTTTCAGTTGAATGGTTACATGATTCACGGCCAATTGATCAAGATTTACAAACACAATCAGAATCACCGAAACAATTTAAATTGATTGTATCAAGTATCCGCGAGAAAGATATTGGTCAATATACGGTACGATTAACGGATAAAAAAGCACGAACAACAACCTTAGCATTTGCATTGGTGATTATCAAAGAATAATCGTTTGACGCTTACGTTTATCGTTTAAAATTTTTATACGCAAATTTCAAACACTAGATTATTAATTAAGGCACACTGATTTCAAATCGAAACAAAAGAAAATCTAAAAGAAAGGCACTTACACACACTCACTCGCACACACACACACTGAATCGCATATTATATAATAAAATTTAATTTATTTCAAAAAAAAAAATTCGTAATGAAAAAATTTGATAATTTGGTATTTGGTAGAGGTGGTGGTAGGTCATTATTATATACAAACAAACAATCAAAACAAAGAATTTTTCAAAGTTTTTCATCATCAAATTCTGAATCGAATGCTTGATTTGAATAATCATTCTGTAATGGAGGTGATGGTGATGGGTGTTGTATGACCAATTTCGGTATCGGTGATGATGTTGGTTGGATTTGTTGATTATGATGTTTGGCTCCATTTGTTATTGTTTTGGCATTTGAAGTTTGTTGTTGACGTTGTTCCAATTGATCTAGATCATCGCGACTTAAATGTTCCACAATCGCAGCACCGAATGCATCACCCAACACATTGATTGGTGTTCGAATACGATCAACCAACCAATCGATAATAAAAACCAGCGATATATCTTCTGGTGGTAATCCTAATGCATTCAATACGATAACCATGGTAATTAGGCCAGCCTTTGATCAGACCAAAAAAAATCAAAATTAATCACGTTTTGTCTGTCATCAATCAATCAATCAAAATCAAACAAATTTTACCTGCGGAATGCCAGCTGCACCAACTGAAGCTGCCGTTGCTGTAATGCTAACGATTAAAACTCTGGCAAAATCCATATCAACTTCACGTGATTGTGCAATGAAAATGGCTGCAACAGCTTCATACAATGCTGTTCCATCCATATTAATGGTGGCTCCGATTGGTACAACAAACCGTACAACATTACGATTTACATGGTTTTTCTCTTCCAAACATGCTATGCTTGATGGTAATGTTGCTGTACTTGATGCCGTACCGAACGCAGTTAATAATGCTTCACCTTGATTCAGTATAAATCTATAAGGGTTTTTCCTTACGATTAGGTAATAAATTCCCGGCAGAATTAGTAATCCGTGTATCAATATGCCAAGAATAACGGTAAAAGTGAAAAAACCAACCGAACGAAATAATTGACCAGCATCATCAACGGCAATAATTCTTGGTAGAATTAGAAAAGCAACACCGATAGGTGTTGCTTTAATCACTTGATTGGTAATCTGCAAAGTCATTTCACTTAAATCATTAAATACGTCCAGCAATAATGGTCGTCCCAAACGTGACAATTTCCCGACAAATATTCCCGTAACAATGGATAGTGTCACCAAACCTAAGACATTGATTCCGCTAGAATGACCGGATTTGATTTGCCATTTACTTAGGTCAGTTTCATTCGAATTGGATGACGGTGGAACTAAATTCGTAGCATATTGAGCAAAAGCAGTTTGAACAACATTATCTGGAATAAGATTCCTATAAGGGATTGATCCTGGTTGATCAGCCAATAATCGATAATCAATCGATAAACTTACCTGATTAAATCCAGAACCGTATCTGGTGTGGTAATTTTTCGTGATAATTTTGGTGCTTCACCACCGATAGATGCCGCCTCTTGCTCCACTTTACTTGAACCGGGATGTAATGTTAGAACAAGAAAAATTCCCAATGAAATAGCAATGGCAGTTGTTGCAGCATAATAGATCAGTGCACGTTTACCAATTTTACCGGAAATTTTTGCATCCAATGAACCAAGTGCTGAAACCAAACTCGATACAATCAATGGAATTGTAAGACATTTTAAGGCACGAAGAAAAAGTTCACCAGGAAATTCCAGATACATTAATTGACGATCATTCCAACGATTTTGGCTGCTTGCCCGTACAATAATACCGACAAGGATGGCCGCTAAAACACCGGCACATGTACATATGGGTAAAAGGTTTTCCTTTAACAAGGAACGCATCTTTTGTTTTCGACTTTCTCGAGTCATTTTTTTTGGATCGATTAATTTTCACTAATGATAATGATGACAATAACAACCAAAACGATAGCACACACAACCAATCAACAACAACATAAAAATCATTCAATATTCACTCTGTGTTTGTAAATGACGATTTCACTTTACTTGTGATGGGGAAAATTCAGGATTTCAATCAATCAATCAATCAAAATGTCAACAAACTTAATGAACAAATCACAATTGATCGGATTTCCGGAATTTGAATTTTGCTGGAGATTCCGTTTTTGGAAAAAAAACGAGAAAGAGAGAGAGAGAGACACGCACACAAAGAGAGAGACAAAATTTGATTTTAATCGTAGTCGTCGGTTGATAAGAATCGATTGCCAATCGATTTATATAACGCAAAAATCACCAAAAATCATCATCATGGAAATTCAACCGTTATCTTGGTAATGTTTGTACAGTATTGATTTGATTCGATTCGAATCGATTTTTGATATGATTTTTGTTTTGTTTTGGACACTAACCACTACACAACAAATTCGATGATAATGAGGATGATGATGGCATCCAACGCAACACACAACTATCCATGAATCTTCCATAACCACAGCACACAACACAGGCAAAAATGGATTCGAATCTTTTTTCTTCGGAAAAAAATCAAGTTTGCCTTGCCTTGCTGCTGCATATCTGTTGGTGTGTAAATTTCTCTCTCGTTGTCTGTCTGTCCATGCTGTATTATCTTTATGTGGCCAATTCATTCGAAATTTCGTAAATCGACATTCAAAATTTGCAACAAACAAAAAATGTTGTTTTAAAGTTGAAGAAAAGGAAAAAATTATCCATGTCGATTGTGGATGGTGGTTGATGTAGTTGTGTTTTGTTTCAAATCATTATCATTCAAAAAAATATTGTTTTTGTTGTTGTTATTGCTGTGATAATAGCATTGATAAATTTCTCTTTCGTTAATGAAAATTTTTTAATTGACCACGTAGCTATCAAACGATAAAAGAAGGTGGCTAATTTGACATTCATCAATTAGATACACGAAAACTAAGTCTGACTAATTGATATAAACAACAATCACATGATTTGTTGTCAAACAAAAACAAAAACAATGCATTCTCATTGCAAAGAAAGCTTACCTGGCAATCATATCTTGACGATGATGGTGGTGTTGGCAATCAATGCAAATCATTATCATTATTATTATTATCATTTGATGATATTCACATTCAAGAATATGTCTCTCCTATGGACATCGACCATTCTCATTCATCATTCAGGATGGCTACTTGTTCATTGCTGCTACCACAATTTACAATAATCCTGTTGTTGAAGAAATCCTGTTCGGAGCAATTTCAAGACAAACGAAATTCGATCGATTTTGATCATGAAATGTAATGAAACAAAACAAGTTCCATTCAATTCGATCAATTCGATTTTGATTGAAAAACATGAATCAAAATGTGTGTAATAGGATGGGTTTTTTCACTCAAAAAATTATTTCCCAATAAATTGGCTTAGTCATATAGTCATCAACCTAACCTCACTCAACTATGAATCACAGTCATAGTCATAGTCATGGT
>ERZ500997.49-NODE-49-length-36272-cov-10.398266_pt1 | contig 36272 bp, 28 predicted proteins | sample MGYA00248826_ERZ500997 | MGnify/ENA primary metagenome ERZ500997 (study PRJEB25958, sample SAMN03398524) | human skin metagenome | study: EMG produced TPA metagenomics assembly of the Human Skin Microbiome Metagenome (human skin metagenome) data set.
ACTTTGATATTTTTTTCGTTTTAGTTGAAATGATTTGACTTTCAATGCAAACTTTATTGATTAAAAATGGAATTTAAGGATTTGGGTGAATGAAATGAATACTGAAATGGGTTTGATAATTATTCAATGAAAAATTGCTTATTTGAATGGGAGAAGATATTGTGCCCATAGTTTTTCACAACGATCCCGATATTCATTTTGAATGACATGATTTTCCACATCGATTGCCATCTGTCTCATTGATTGTCCATCTTCACTGAGAAATTCCGGCCATTCCACATCACCCATTGGGCCAGGATTACCATGATGAGCGAAATGTGTCCAAGCTTTCACAACATTCTGACTAATGTGTTTATCTTTTTCGGTGAAAGCTAGTTTGACAACATCTTTTCGGATTGGTAGACCAAATGTAAACGGTATATCCATACCATGGCAGACACCCATCCATTTTTCACAGCCAATAAGTATCATGAATGGTGAATGATGATCAAAACGGAACGAATAGAATCGATTACGGTTGCTTGCCGATGCATTTTTAGCCATTTGCATTGCCAATCGTTGTCCGAACAAATAATTCGGACATATCATTACCGGATCGGATAGAATATCGATAGCTTTACGTCGAACCACACTCGATTTTATATGACCATGTCGAGTTTCTGGTGGCATGTAGAAATCGGTGATTTCCTTTTCATGTTCAGTGAACAAAAATGCTTTGAAAATGGCGGATAGTTTTTTGGAGAGATGATCCCAAGTATAGGATTTCAATGGGTTGATTAATTCCAAATCCATCAGTGTTACCACTTGTGCTGCTTCATCATGAACAAACCCGAACATCACATCCACATGATTATAATCACCTTTGCGTAACATTTCGGATGGTGATTCGGGCAACAATCCTGCTTTATCGCCCCACATAACGATTGTTTGCACGCCTTCAAACATTGCCGGAATATCTAAGCCATCACCTGCCCAGGTAAGTTTGGCCGGTGGTAATCGTTTCAAGCATTCGACAACTTTATCAATATCATCATCATGACAACCACATTTACGTCCAAATGCTCGTGCTTTTTCCACTGAATAATCCGGTGAAAATTGCTTCAATTCACTGATGGCACCGGATTGCATGATTGCACGTTGAAATAAACCTTTAGCCAGTGGTGACAGTACCAACATCGAGACGGCAAACGAACCAGCCGATTCACCGAAAATTGTCACCCGATTGGGATCGCCGCCAAAACGATCGATATTATCATGAACCCATCGTAAGGCCATTAATTGATCGTAAATGCCTTGATTACCTGGTGCTTGATCGGTACCACTGTACAAGAAGCCGAATGGCCCAAGACGATAATTCATATCGACAAAAATCACATCACCCAACGAAGCAATTACTGAACCTTCATAAAGAATACTGGCAACACCATCGATCGATCCAAGACTGAAGCCACCACCATAGATCCATACCATGACCGGTTTCAATTGGTCACTATCGTCGATCGGTTGGAAAACATTAAGGTAAAGACAATCTTCCGAATGTTTTACGGTGGGATCTTCTTGGGAACATGCTTCACGTTGATATGTTGCTTCATAAACATCATCCCATGGTTGTTCGGCAACTGCATAGGCAAAACGTTCAGCACGTGCATAGCGAATGGAAAGATAGGCATGTATTTCTCGATCATTGAGACCAGTTCTGCATACACCACGAACACGTCCACCATTTTTCAATTGCACTAATGGCTCACTAGTGCAGACAGGATTATTATTTTCATCACCAGCATCCACATAGGGTCGTTGTTTGGGCAAACAATCGATCAATTCGGGCATCAAAATGGCGGCCATTACGGCCATCATGATGGTTAATTTGGTCATTGTTGTTGTTGTTGTTTTGTTTGTTGCAGCTAAAATATTCTTCTATGTAAGCAATGAAGATGCCAGCTATGAGAGTCTCATCGTTGATTTAGGCCATTTTTATAGTCAGGATTTGGATGAGGATCGTTAGGTAACCCGGGCATTCTTATTATTTGATAAGCAATCTGAAAAAACACAACCAATCAACAGGATTTGCTCGATTAGCTAACATGATGATTGGTAATCCACTTGAAAACTTAGAAAAATGATAATCCCAATTTGTTATCGATTTTGGGTCCATCCATCATGGATCATTGGAAAATCTATTTGGACTTTACAAATCAAGTTGTACCCGCAATTCACAAGTTTAACATGATTAGAATGATGCGCAAATTGCCAATCACTAAATAGCTAAGTAATCTAATTGATTTAACCTTGGTGATAATGGAAAAAGTCAAGTGACTGTGATTGTGGTGTTATTGATTGAATAATGGATTGACAAGTGGTTAATTAAATAGAAAGCTTTTATTAATTATTAATGTGATATAGTGTGTGTGTGTGTGATTCAAATGAAACAAATGATGAGATGAATGCGCTGATGGATGTGGTGATGGATGCCAATACATTTGCAAGGTAATCTTTCCAAACGAATCAATTCAACAATATGGTCAATATCTATTGAACAAATCAATGATAATTCAACATGACAATGCTTCATTTGATTCTCATTCACTTACCCGCCACCGTGGCCATATTCTTCATGACCGTAGCCGCCACCGCCATGACCGTATTCTTCATAACCATAACTTTTATATACTGGAATTTTGACAACATACGGTACTTTCACCAATACTGGATAGGGAACTTTCACTGGAATTTTGACTGGTATAGCAACCGGTACTTTAACTGGCACTTCAACAGTTTTAACTTCCGGCTGTTGTTTGACAAGAATCGGCTGCGGAACTTGATAGGGGACTCGTTGAATGATTTTGATGGGCACAGCAACATGATGATGCACAACATGTGGTTCTTCATCCTTATCGAACATATTGGCCATTGTTTGATAATGGCAAATAATGGTCATCAATAATATTGACTGTAATTGCAATAACATCTTTATTTTTTCTTCAAATTTTCATAAATTACGATGTTTAATCGATGAATGTTTGATGCAGGTATGGTTGGTGTGATGGCCTTACATTTTCACTTTATATAATACACCACCTGCAAACTAAATCTTTTTTGGAAGAGAAATTTCCCGAACAATTAACTAAAAAGAGATTTCAGTTTATCTTCAATGCAGCTGACAGAATGATCAAGGCAAACGTGATTTGTTTGATGAAACAGGGTCAGTATTGTGGAGAACATATCATTATGATTAGTGGCAATCGACTCGTCATTGATGCTAATCAGGACAATGCCAAGGTCAAGGTGAAAAAGAAAGAGAGAGAAATTGTCACACGTTCAATGCATTCCGGTCGAAAGAAACGAAAATGCAAATGGTCATTGGATTGGATTTGTTCTGATCCAATTTAGTTTTACGCAATTGTTTTGTTTGTTGCTCGAAGCGATGGCCCTTTCCAATTTGGAAAAGAAAAGAAAAACTTGATGTGAATGCATTTTGTTGTTTTGCAAATTCACACAAAAAGGTCAAACAGACCATGCATGATTAGAGAGATTTGTTTGTTTGTTGCCAATTGAAAATAGCACCCCCATTATTATTGAAGATTTATTTGGACAAGATTCACTCTATTTAGTTATATTATGATGTGTTAAACATGTTATTCCATAGAATTGCCATGTTTGGGGCATTCTCCATATTGTATTCTGGGAATTGAAAGTGACAGCCTTTAAAAATTCCTACTACACAAGAAGCAAGTGCAAATCCTAATAAGCCAAAGTTCAAGTACCTGGAGGTATACCAATGGCCACCTTGAAAAAATGCACGAACATTATATGTTTTACAACGGGAAAAGAAATTTGTAATATCATCATAGCCGACCACCTTAGCACAGAATGATTGGAATCGATCCAATGTTGATTGTTTTAATTGATTTGCAAATGTTTTGTTACATACAGTGGCTACATCCAATTCACAATGCAATGTATCCCATACAAAACAACAGAATGGGTCAGTTTGGGTATACTTGGATATAAATCAACATTGGTTAGTGAATGCCGTTCATCATCAATTTTACTTACAAAATGATCCAACTCTAAACTATAATACTTGATTGCGTCTACTTCACAACGATCGAAACGATTGTGTTGCTCCAGCAAACATTCTGACGGTAAACCGTATAATGGTTTATACGGGTAACGGCCACAATCTATGCCATCAATCATCATAACCATTAGAATCAAGTAGTCAAACATGATTGCCGATTCAATAACTGCATTAAGGTTTGAGCGCATTTTAAATAAGAAAACATTAATTGAATTATTAGTTATAGTAATTGTTATTCGAAAGAAATGTTTGTTGTTCAATATTCAAATATAATCATTGTTATTCAGTGTTGCAATATTTTCCAATGTCGATGTTGTCCATCCCGATAAATTTGATGTTGTTGTCTCCTCCTACTACTGCTGTAACTGGTGATGTGGATGGTGAAAATCGTCGTAAAGGTTGAGGATTTTGCATTATATGGGAACAAGTTGTGTAATCTGGGGGTTCTGGCACTTCTTCAATAGTGGCAAGTGATGGTTTAAATTTGATTCTCCTTTTTCTAAATCTTTTTCTAAAAAATTTGATTAAAAGCGTCAAAATCGATTGTAATCAAGTTCTTACTTTGATTGGCCACTAAGCTTCAGCGGCTTCTTCTTTTGATCCGATTCTTCGAAATGACTGACTTTAAGGCTGTAAAATGCATATATCGCACAACTTACGGTTAAAATTACGGTCAAAATAGTTGCCACCGTTAATAATGTAACTATTGTTTGCGGTGTCAGCCTACATAGAAAGCTTGAACGACCAAAACTTGGTGGATCGCACGCTGAACCAAACGACAACACCGTTTGTCGTTCAAGTAATGCAGCGTATTGCTGATGGCATTTAGATGCCTCAACAATTTCACATGATAATTGTAACCATACAAAGCAGCAAAATTTTATCGATTCGTAAAAATAATAGAAATAATGAGTGTGATTAGTGATCATTGTTTACATCTTCCAAACATGCTCTTACATAATCATCGATTGTCACACTCCATGCTTGTTGGGCATCTAATTGGCATTGATTGAATTTGTCTCGAACATCATCACTACAATTGAAATGATGAGGCAGACCATAGATCGGTTTATATGGAAATGCCATCATTGCACTAGCATGATATGATGTGGTTGGCTGGTGAGAATTGGACATGTCAACGCCAATAGTAGCAATAAAACACATTCCGAAAACATTTCCCACATTTCATCAATCAACATTGAAAATGGTTAAATAAGTTGAATAATTTTATTAAATTTATTAAAATTGCCATAATTGAAAAAATATACATTCTATTTCATTTGATTTGCAGTTGAAAGCAAGGGTTTTGTTCTCATAGATTGTTGTGCCGCCGCCGCCGACAACAATCGATTGTAGCGAATGCCCTGAGCCAACAATTCCAAATCACCAACTGGTTGTCCAAATTGACGATCAGCTGCACAAATGGCCATTAAAAATTCCCGATCCATACCGGAATCGTTGAGATTTTCCACCGAAAACGTTGGATTGCATTGGTCTTGGTCAATAGAATTTTGCTCTTTAAGCATCATTCTCAAACCGGATTCCAATGCAAACGATGCACTCGGATCAAATGTTCGTAATGTACTGCGGATGACGGTGATTTTGGTGATAGAATTTTCTTGTTGTGAAAATAATCGTGTTAATAGCTGCGTCAATCCATAGATGGCATGCGGCAGTAAAGGTCCATTGAAATCCAATGTGGTTATAGTCGGATTGCTATTGGTGGCTGTCATCATGCCAGTCGTTTTATGGCGAACACTAATTGGACGCAAACAGGCTCCATGAAATGCAACAGGCGCCAATATTGTGGGTGGAATTCCGGCCAATGCACCCGAAGTGGAGATACAAATTTTTCGTTGATTTATAAACAAGCCCAACAATGCCTGCAGCTGTCCTATTCCATTCACACGAATCAGACTTCGAACTTTGCCCTGGGCACTTTGATCTTCGATTCGTTTTCTGTTATGATGAGCATTGGTGGCTTGAGGGGTGGCTCCTACGTTTGTCGTCATCAATCGACGTCGTCGTAACGAAGATGTTTCGAGGCTGGGAAAATCCTGTTGACTTAGACCTAGACTTTCTAACCAAAGATTGGATGATTCTTCGTCTTTTTCATCATCATCATCATCATCATGAATGTCTTCCAAATCAGTTTCGATACCCGAAGATGAAGTGGATGTCTTGGAATGATCATCCTGATTGCCTGAAGAAGGAGATGATGAATTAAGGTGATGGAATGGCATTTCGAATGAAATTGCTTCCGTTTCGAGTAACCGTCGAAAACCAATCGTTGTCGGTGTGATCAATGCATGAGCTTCGTTCGAATTGGCTACACCTGATGCACGAAATAGGACGGTAAAATTATTGGCACAAACATAAAAATAAGGACAATATTTGGTTTTAAGTAATTTAAACAAAGAATGTAATGCCAGACAAAAATCAGAATGCAATGAATCGGCTATTGATCCGGTTGGTGATATCTGAAATATCGGCGGTTTCATTGACGATACTTGTGTGCCGGGTTTCAATTCTGGTTGTCGGGGAAATAGATGCATCCAGGATAAATGCGGATGCTGCCATACAAGACAATGGCGTTGAAGTTCGCAACAAAAATTCGATTCTGGTTGACAAGATTTGGTTGTGTCAATGTTGTCATTGTCGATTGATTGTTGTTGTTGGTGCAAACAACCTCGCACGAATTGATTCAGACCGTTTGCTTCATCGACAGAATTGAATGAACCATGAAATGGTATCGAACGGTTAACAACTATTTTGATACGTGTTTTAAGACTCCAATCGATTTGTGGCGAATTGAGTGGGTAAAAATCCGATGCAGCAGTCTGTTTCTGTTGTTGATGATGGAGAAAGGTGCCCGATGATGGGAACGATGTTTGAGCATCTTCATTGAAATCCAATACTCGGGTGAATGTATTCTTAGCAGTACGCATAGCGAATGACTGATGCAAGCAACGTTTAACAACCGGGAATGAGATCTGTGAACGTCCGGGTGAACGTTGCAATTTTTTCATCAATGGTGAAAACGAAAGTGCTTTGGCTTTCGGTGATTTCGATGTTTGAATGGATTGTTGTTGTTGGTGAAGAGCACCGGATTGTTGTTGTGATTTCAATTGCAAACATTTTAATGGTGAATATATTTTCTCCACAGTTTCGATTGGCAATTTACATCGACGTAGAGCAGCTGTAGCTTTGCTTGGTGAATGATGTTGTTTTTTGATGTTTCCTTGCTGTAATCGTCGTCGAAACAATTCCGATGGTTTCATGAATTTTGGTGATGATCGCGGTGATAATGATTGGTCTGATCGACGACGTTTTTTCGTCGGCGTTGTCTTCAATGGTGATTCCATTATCGTCCAAAACAGAATACAAAAATGAGATCAACTAGTAACAGTAAATTTATTCAATGCTCCTCCAGAATCCCTGCATTCTTTTCCATCATTCCATGATGAGAATTGAAAAAGGAGAGAAAACTTGTCCACAGTATATTCTGTTGTTGTTCACAGGCTGCTCACACAGTGAGCAAAAACCGTTGACAATGTTCAACTTGTTGCCTCGCCCCATTGATTTATCGGCTTTTGCCGCTACGTTGTATCACTGCTACTACTACTACTACTGCATCTGAACATTCGAATCGAAAAAATGATGAAAAAATGGCGCCGAAAAGCTTTGATTTTGAAAAGCATTGATTTTGATAAGATTTGATTTGTTATCGATATTGATGGATAAACTAAATAAATAAACAGAAAAACTATCTGTTTATCATGTCATACGAATCGGAATATTATTAGTTTTTTGAATTAGCCGAAAGTATTGGAAAGAAAAGGGCATTTAGTATATACGAAATACGTTCATTGATTGATAATATTTTGGCAAATCAATCAATTTGAAGAAGGCACATGGTCCGATGAACAAATAAGTGGAAACGAAACCATATAAACAAAAAGGTTTTCATTCCATTCGATTCAGTAATTGAGTAATTGGATGATGACGATGGCCATAATTAGTTTACAATCAGTGCATAGGAATCGTAAATTCTTTATATGTGGTGTGATACCAATCGTTATGATCGTTGTGGTTGGAAGCATATTGTATCAGCATTTCTACAATATTGATGATCGAATTGGCGATTGGCTTTTCATTGATAATAATCATGATGGTGTATCGTCGCCAATCAAGACAAAAACCAAACAAAAAGATGGTCGCTGGGCAATGCTGTTTGATGAATTTTACGAATCAATCAAATGTGTGGCCAATCTGATTGAAGATTCGCATCATAGTAAGTAGTTTGTTTGTTGTGGTCAGGAATATTGAGTTTTCTTTTTAAAAAAATCTAGATTCCGATCTGTCAATAGTATGTTGCCGTTATGAAACATTGATGCATATGTTGGTCGAGCGTTCATCGATACGTTGTCCACGATTGAAAACCGAACCACAGCCACAGATTCTACGACTATTTCAACCGATAGATGGTTATATGAGTGAAACCTGCAAAAATGTCGATACTGATACGTTTAAATGTGAAGTGTTATCAATGTTCATGTCAAATCATTGATCTTATCATTGATGTTATAATTGTTATTTTGGCAAATCAATCAAATAAATTATACAATTTTCCAAACATCAGTGTTTGTTTTGTTTTTTGTTTCGATCACGACTTGATTGTATCGATTTGATTTGTTTGTTTTGAAAAGATGGGAATGGAAATTTGACACTTGCTTACTACCTAGATATATTTAAATATGATTTGTTTGCCTTCATCTTTCAGAACGGTATATGTTGGCAGTGATTCAAATGATGGTGATGTTTGATCAGCATCAAATTGAGCAGCAGTAACAATTGCTCTATCATATTCGATAATCGAACATTCGAAAATGTCAAACATGCACATAGATTGTTTCGTTTGTCGGCATATATGATTTTCGCTATGAAATATGATAATCCTATTCATACCTGTTGAACCACTGATTGAAACAAGAGATCATTGCTGCTGCAAAGTTTGTCATGGCAATTTCAAATATAGTGGTGGTGATGTGATGATAATAGCCATAGTGATAATGATAAACATTATAAATTAAGATAGATATTTCAATCAATATACACCCATACACTATAGTGATTTAGTGATATTTCATTCCTTATTCATCATTCACCATACTGCATTTGTTTATGATGACCATTTTGGTCATGTCAATATCCATCCACCATTCAACCATTGAACCGCTAACTCGTTAAATCATTCAATTTATTGATAGAATTGGCGAAATTGAAACCTGCGATAATAATTTTGATTGGGACCGAATCGCGTCAATCAAATCTTAAACAAACAAACATTCACTTTCGTTTACTGGTAATTGAATATTGATGATAATCATTGCCATGAACAAACAAGAAATGTTGCTCTCGAATTTCACATAGGGAATGCTGCCTATTCATCTTTTCAAGTAAGTAAAATCAGTAAATGAGATCTAATCTCGAATTTGGCATCACTTTTATCAAAATTGTCTTTTTTCTGTATTGATTATTTGATTATTTGATTCTTTTACATTGGCAATGATATGGTGATAAGAAAATAATCAGCAAACATAGTGAAGCAATCGCTAATCAATAATCAAACAACATCACCACATATACATTGAGTGAGTACACTAATAAAGAACTGTTGATTTCATAGCCAATAATCAAATTGAAGCGACAAATCGTATATTTTGCTGGTTGATGACAATATTTCGTGTGAATGCAATTATCGAGAAAAGGTCAAAGCATTTGTTGTAACCAAAATGTCCAATCTTTCAATCTATATCGTCCTGTTTGCCATAGTATCATCGTGGTCGATGATAGTGAGGACCGAAGCTAAACAAAAGGATGGAAAATTTGCCACCGTATTGGAAGAATATCATACAACCATCAAATGTGTGGTGAATATTGCGGAGGAAACGATTCCAGGTATGATTTTTTTCATTATGGTCAATTCCATAATATTGTTGCTTTGTTTTCGTTTTTCTCCATTCAAGAATTGGATGATTTTGTAGCATGTTGTGGATTTTGGGCCATAAATGATTGGCTTCAAAACAAAGTGAGCGAAGAATGCGAAGAAGATAATGTTAAACAAGTAAAACATCTAAGTGGTCTGGTCGAACCGAAAGTCCGTTCGCATTGTACAGCATATGAACGTGGATCCTTTACCTGTCGAATGTTGGTGATAATGCCATTGGTAATGATCATATTGATCATTCTCACTAGCATTTCTCTCTGTATTTGTGCTCATGTTTCATTTTACAAATGGATCCAAGTACGACGCAAATATCGTCGTGTCGTTAATCTCCAATCACACGCGGATGAGTCAATCTTATCGTCAAAAATGCTCAACGAAAAAAGAAAAAATCTCAACAATGATTATGATCAATCAACTCGATACCCGAATCGACCATAGAAAACACCAATTGTTTGAGCCTGTAAATATGGAAACAAAAGCGATTGTTTGACTGATATGAACAATAGTAAAAATAATGATAATAATTTATTAATATTTTCCAAATATATATGCCATTCAATTATAATTAAAATGTTTAAATAAGTATCATATTCGTAACATGTCAACATTGGCTAATGATTGTAATGTTGGTTGGGGTTTGGGTTTGGGTTGTTGTTGTTGAGAATCTCGTGCAATCATTCGCATTACATCCATCAGGATAATATGGTCGATAGTGGCATTATTGAAATGGAGTCTGGGAACCAGCGACGATGACGAGGATTGTAGCTGTAATGGTTTCGAATCAGAATCCAAATCATCCGTTTCATTGTGATCGGATAACAAGCCATTCGAATACTGTCAACAAAAAACATTCATTAATAAATACTATCATCAAACAAACAACCATGGATATACCTCAAGCGCGGATAATAGTTTTGGATCGACAAAATTATCGTATAGTTTAGTGGGATGATGATTTAATGGTGTCATTGTCGTCATCATTGGCGCTATCATTGTCGTTGTTGATGTGGTCGTGGTCGGTGCTATTGTTGTGGTGGTAGTGCTGGTGGTGGTACGGCTGTTTGCAGCCATCGAATCGACAGGACGAATGCGAAGAATATCTTCGATGCCGAAACCAACATCCGATGATGATGATGTGGAAGAAGAATGAACATTGTCATTGAACTTATTTCTTGCTTTCGATTTCATCGCCAATGATGGCCATGCTAAACGCTGATTGTATTTATTCTGCCCGGCAGTGGTCAACGGCATAAATCCACCGGATTTCGATGACTGTGATGATGATTTGATCGGTTTGGCCGATATTGGTGATGATTGCGGTGATAGCTTCGGTTGTGAAGTGATGATTGCCGTACGACTAGTTTGATTGGGAAATCGTACGCCAAACTTTTTCATCACAAAATTCAGATTCGAATTGGCATTTGGATTGGTGGATGGTTGATGGAAACTTCGGAATGGTGAATTGTATGGATTGGCAACACCAGATGGCAGAACTGGATTGCCAAACGATACGATTCGATGATGATGGCTGGTCGAATCATAACCATGATTAAAATTGTTATCCATAAAAGGATCGAATAAATTGTCAAAATTTTGCAACATAAATGTTCCCGATGATGAGGATGATGAGGGAATATTCATACTGTTGGTACGTTTGATTTCGAATGGAGAGATGGCTGGAGCCGAATAAAGAACATTGAATTTTGGACCAAGTTTGACGATAGGCGAAGAACTGGGAAGTCGTTTCATATTAGCTGAAGTTGCGATCGGTTCTGTTGCTTGGAACATAAGATTTTGTAATCGTTTTTTCACCGGTTTAATGATCATAGTAGCACTTGACTTGGGCATGATCAAATGATGATGATTCGTGGATGGAGCGGCCGCAATCTGAATTTGAGACGAAGATGATGATGAACTAGATGTGGATGGCATTGATTTGGTCTGTTGATTGGGACATTCGTCGACGATATGTATTTTCCAGCCCATAAATCGATGAAGATAGCATTGATAATAAATAAGATCCGGTGTATTATGATCGGGTGTAAATTGAAGTCGAGCAGCCTGGCCGGTTTGATCACAATCAAGGGCCAAAGTTTTACGAAAATCGTCAAACGTTGGATAACTTTGATCGATATCGTTGATGTTTGTTTTGGAAGTGATATGCCATTTGCAATTTCGTCCTTCAGCAATCGGATACAGGGTGCCGTTGTCAGTAACACCAACACCAGCCAACACTTGTTCCATTCGCCGTTCATCGGGTGTTTTATATTCGAATCCTCCTTCGGCACTGGTAGTAAGGTAAAGTGGATGTCTTCTGGCATTATTATCATGATCATTACCACCTTCCACCCAGAAGGTGTATGTAGTTCCACGTTTGAACACCAATTCCGGTATCATCAACCCGTTGATGTACCAGGCCAGACCCCAGCCTTTATGTCCGGTTCTAGCCTGATAACCTCGTTTTGGTCCACCGACCGGACCCATCTGAGCAAAAAGAATGCCATCTTTTGGACATTGAATTCGTGGTATGGTCCAAGGTTCAACGGATGATTGTGATTGGACCAATGGTGCTGCTGTGGTTGTTGTTGTGGTTGTGAGAGGTTCGATGGTTGCATTGGATGATACCATTCTTGTATCACGTTGATTGCTTGCTGTCGTTTGATTGGAATTGGCCGATGCCGAAGCAACTAATTGTTGCCATTTTCTTTGCTGCATCAATTGTTGATCTGGACTTGGACAATTCCATTGTGGTTGACGAGCAAAATCAATAAATCGGTTGCCATATTGATGACGTGTATGATAGGCAAGTTCATTGCGCGAATTCAATGGTCCATATGCCCAGATGATAGCTTGTTGACCATCCGAATAGATATGCTGATCGAATCGTTCGTCCACCCCTAGCTGTGGTCGTTTAACAGTAATCATACGAAATCCATTCACAACGGCTGCATGTAACAATGTAATGCTATCGGTAGCACCGGGATGCTTGAGGTCTGGACAAACGCCATGTTGGCCGATGCATGGTTCTTTTGCACTGATATAATAATCTTTAGCATGTCCTTGACCGGCGGAGTCGATCCAGGCGACCAAAGCATCGGCACCGATCATCAATGAATGCGTATCATCACGTGCCCAACCTATCGACATGTATTCATTGGGTAACATACGACCGACTAATTGTATAACAATATCATCACCATCGAGAATCCAACGCATTTCAAAACCACGAAGATCATCAAAAACTTCACAATTCAATTTTGCCTCAGGCTTCAAACCCAACATAGCAGGTGATGGTGGCACACGTACATGTTGTGGAATGTGAATATGGCCAAAATCTGCCTGAAATTCTTCGCACCAAATGCCAAGCCAATCAAAATCGTAGATAGTTTTAGTATCGGGCAGCATTAACATGATGGTTTCGCCATGGTAAGCTGGTAATGGTCGTACAGATCCTTTTTCATTTTTTAATCGCAGACCTTGCGGGGATTGACGTGGACCACGCGTGGCCCACCAATAAGCAGCCGGACCAAGTCCATCATACCAAAAATTGGGTATCAATATGGTTTGAGCATCCACAATGGTTATCGGATCTGAACGAACACCGTGTGCCAAGGTGGTGAGGCCAGCCAATTGTAAGGGATGTGGTAGATCAACATCAACTGGTATGTTGACATGACCCATCGATAGGTGATTATTACGACTCCATACCGAAAACCAACGCAATTCTCGAATTGTACGACCATCAGGCAGTTTAAGGATTAGATCTTTATTCTCATATTTGGCCAACTGATTGTAACTAATTTTGATGAAAAAAGATTTTATTAGAAATTTCGGATCAAACGATCCAGTCTCAAAACATCATACGTAGCTTTATCATCGGCAATAGTGAAACCAGTACCGTCCGGTCGAAGAGTCGATCCAGCCTGAAAATAACTATACGGATTTCGGGCACCATCGAAACTGAAGCCTTTGATGAAAATTGTATTTTCATCCGCAGCATGTACATGACCGGTCGCTGGACCAGGCGATAATGGTCCCAACGGCGTGCCATAATAGTTATCAGTTACCAATGGCTCACAGTAAACAACTAAATGGGCGATATAAAAAAAATGAATAATAATAATGATAATTGCTAATCATTAGGATGGAATGTTTTTACTAAACATAATGATCTATTTAACATAATTTGGTTTTGTTAATATAAATGAAACAATAACAATTATTATGATAAATGATGATCATTATGGCTATTGTTTCATTAATATCATTGGAAAATTGCCAAAACTCATGATATAAATGCATTTACCATTTAGCCAAAGCAAATGGATAAATAATATTGACAATAAACAATATTTTAGTCTATTCATCATGATTGACGACAACACACAACAATGGCATTCAATAGCGATAACGTTAACAATGTTGATTTTTATCAAAATGATGATGATGATGGTTTCATGATTGTTCCACCTAAACAATAGCAATGATAAATAGTGGATTGATTCAATTCAATTTGATCATGTCATCACATGCTTGGATGATTGATAATCGATGCTATTTTCATCCCACACAAACATAGATAAGTGACAATTTGGTTTGGCAAAAACTGATGATCCACATCATTATAGTTTTAACGATGTTATCACACACACGCACATCAACACCACCATTCACTTGTAGATTTCACTTCCTCACTGAGGAATATCACCTTATTTTTTGTTGTCAAATGAAAACTTCAATCAGTAGCGCTTTATTCAATTGCTAATGATGATGATGATAAGTCCAGGAAATCTGCTTGGTTTGCACACTAATCCAACAATGCTCATAATAGATTTGTTTCAGTTGAAAGTTTTTCGATGGAAAATATGAAGACACAAACAGTTGACGAGCAAAGACAAAACTCGACTAAACGGATCATCATCAATGAATGAACGAAGGAATGCTTCTTCATTCCTCAGGTTTCTCTCTTTCTCGAAATCCAAATCCAAAACGTTGATTGATTGAAACCAGCTTCTCTCTTTCGTTCGCTGGACGTAAGAAGATGAAGATGATGATGATGATGAGTTTTAAAATTTTCTCTTTTTGTTGATGTCTTACTTAAATGATTGAAAACAAAACATGAGTGGTGCAAATCGATTGATGATGATGGTGGTGATTGGAATTTTTGGACGATTCTAGTCGGATTTGTCATAAACTGATCAATTATCCGATCCTCTATCCTATTGTACTTGACCCAAATTTTCTATTGAAACATGGATGAATAATTCATTAATTTCGTTACAGTTTGTTGAACATGACATGACCGGCCGGATTGCTTTTACTGATGATGAAGGGGTTAGAACAGTGTTACTGTTACTGTGTGGAAATAATTGTTTTTCCTTTCTTTTTTGGTTTTGATTTGGCTTGTCAAATGCATGATTCAGAATAATTAATATTCAAAGCAAAAAAGAAGAGATGCCAATGGCAGAATGAATCCAGAAGCGGAAGAAATGCAATTAATTAAAACATCTTTCAAATGAATTGATGACCAGATTGATCTAAAAATAGATCATGTTCGCCATTCGACTTTCGCCCAATAAGGTTGGCCTTGTTTTGATCATTGTAGTGGATATTTTAGCTTGATTGCATTTGACATTCGAATCAACTATGAAATGGCCATCATTAGTATTTTGCTCGATCAATTGTTTTGATCATACATTTTGCTTTTAATCAAGAGTTTATCGTTTTGTTTGACAAACAAAAATATCAGTCATTTTTAGTGAATGAGAAATTTCACAAGTCATTTTCGACAAGTGTGTGACATTCGAATAAACATTGAGATCTTTCCCTTCTGATTGAAGAAAAATTTGATTCAGTCAAAAATAAAAAGTAAATGAAAACCGATTATAAAAGATCACGAAATTAGCCTCGAAATTTGCTGGCAATCAAAGACGGGAATTCGATTATACCCGATAAATCATTGCACGATTAGCTTAAAATATACGTGGAAAATATTTTTGGCCAGCAAATGTCATTCATTCATTGATTTAATCACGAAATTAACCTCGAATAAATAAATCTTATCCAAATTTGATGATAAATCAGGTCGGTTATAAAAAATGTAATAAAGATAAGAATCGATTGTGAGTATCGATATTGTGGCCATTCCAATTCGAATTTTGCGATGATGTTGCAATCAGGCAAGAAAATTAGTTGAAATTTTGTCAAAACAAAAAGAAACATTGGTTACACAATCAAAAAATTAACAAATTGAATTAAGAAAGAGAGAGAGAGAGAGAGAGAAAGGGGCATTTAATTGTGAATGATTAAAAATGATCTTGTTTCATTTGAGATAATGTTTGAAATGACGATAATTATGATGTTCATCACAACACAATCATGGGAATGGAAAGGTCAAGATAGATTTTGAATTAAACAATTTTTCGCTATAATGAATGAATATTCAGATGATGATTATGAAAAGAAAACTATGTTGCATTCAAGCACAAACTCACTCATTTCGACTACTAAATTTAACCTTCGAAAATGGATTTGTGCGGTAAGCAATGGTTTTTTGGCTGTGTCTGTTTATCCAATGCCTTAATGATAGAGCACGTTCAATGAAATGGCCAATTTATTCATCCCTTCCACTAACCATCTACGAATAAGGCAATAACAATATGATCATATTTATATTTTTGGCCAGAAATGTTTTCATTTTTCATTACGAAAATCATCAATGGGATAACCATGTCCATTTATCTGGTTTAATAATGGAAGCAAAAAAACTAGAGCGAATCGAGTTATTTCATCATCCGAAACGATGATTCAGATCAACAAAGACGATTCAAGTGAACATTGTTCGTGTGTGTGGCCGTGAATAATTGAATTTTCCTTCAAAAAGTGCAAAATTCGCCAAATCCAAACCAATCAAACGAGGGTAATATGTTTGGTCAGTTGATAGGTTGGACGGATGAGTTGGCAATAATGAGTGATTGATTTGCAATAAATTATGATTTTTACTTGAAAATCTCGTTGAACACAGGAAATCGAATCAATGAAATGTCGACTTAATCTCGAAACTAGCCGGAAACAAGTATTACACTGACTGAATGACTGACTGACTGATAGGACGATATAGGAATCGATTTCAATTTCCTCGTTGATTATTGGTTTTTAATGTTGTCGCCATTCACTGATAACAAAATGAATTGCATGTTCACTGTTCAGTGTGTGAACATCCGCCCTATAAATTGGAAGCGAATGCAGAATTGCATTTCCATTTTTAATTAGTGTTTGTTTGATGAAGATGATGGGGTGGAAAGCATTCAAAATCATCACTCTTAACCTGACCATATTGGCAATCATTCGGAATGGTCAATGCCAATATGGTAATGCTAAAAATAAAGGAGTTGTGGGTGAGTTTGTTTGTTTTGTTGTTGTTATAATGATATTGATTGGTTTGTTAATTTGTATTTGTTTAGTTGAAACTGAATATCAAAAACCGGTAATCGAAACTAATAGCTATGAAGAACCTGTATGGAAGGAAGAACCCGAATATCAACCGGAAATCATCAAAGAAGAACAACCAAGTTATAAACCCAAAGAAGTTATCGTCAGTGAAGGAACTGGTGGTGGATATGGTGGTGGATCAAAAAAAAGTGCTGCCATTCGTCAGGAACCGATTTGGCAAGAAGAACAGCCAAGTTATAAACCCAAAGAAGTGATTGTCAGTCAAGGAACTGGCGGTGGCTATGGCGGTGGATCGAAAAAAATCTGGAATGAACAGCCCCAAGTATGGAAAGAAGATTATCATCAACAACCAAAAGTGATAACCAAAGTAATACGCGAACCAGTAGTCGTAACCAAAGTGGTCAAACAGCCTGTAGTCAAAGTGATTCGGGTAGTGGAAAAAGTTCCCGTCTATAAACAACCGGTATATCATCAAGTTTGGGTGAAAAAAACTTATAGCGGCGGATATGGTAATGGACACGGTGGTGGACATGGTGGTGGACACGGTGGCGGATATGGGGGTGGGGGATACGGTGGCAGACGCGGGGGTGGTGGAGGGGGATACGGCCGTCGACGTCGAAGCATTACATTCGATGGGGATGATCATTCGATCGATAAACGGGCATCGAAATGGAGAGATTATAAGAAACAAGCCAAATGGCAAACTAAACAAGCAAAATGGGCAGCAAAACAAGAGAAACGTGATAAATGGAAAAAAATCAAAAAAGGGGATTTCGATGGCGGATATGAACAACCAAAACACTATGGTTATGAACAACCAAAACATCATGGCTATGAACAACCCAAGCATCATGGTTATGAACAACCAAAGCATCATGGCTATGAACAGCCCAAAGGATATGGACATCGAGCTCGTCGCAGTTATGATGATGACACCAACTATGACGATTATGATCAACAACAGATTTACACCAAACAAGAATATGATCAGCCATCGACCAAAGTGGAGACCGATCAACAACAACAACAACATTATGATAAGACTAAAATAGTGGAACAAATCTATGAGGAAGAGACCAAATCGCCAATCCAACAGCAACCGGAATATACGCCGGAACTTAAAGATTATAATGCCAATCAACAGGTAGCAGCCATACAAAAAGAAGAACATTCATATCCAACTATCAAAGAGGAAAGCCAAGAAAAACAAACAAAAGATGACGACGGCTATAGCGGATATGGTGTCGGTGTATATGGGGGACAAATACCAAAAATAATGCAACCAGACCAACAAACCGAAGACAAACAACAATATGACAGTGTCGAACAGACCATCGCATCGAAATCGGAACCGGAACAGGTCAAGCAGGAATCATATCCTCCAGTGGAAGAGAAAAAAGTCATCGAATACCAACCAACAGTAACAGAACAGGTATGTGATTTGATGTGAACGACCATTTCAACTAAAATAATTTTGAACAGAAAACAATCAAAACAAAAGAAATAATAACCACAACAGAGTGCAATCAAATAATGGACAATCTATTGGAGCATTTACAACCAGAATTTATGCAACATATGTCCCATTATGTAATCAATAATGTTGAACCAATACGAATGGCACGATGGGGTCGTATTCAACTGCATGACGGCCGTTTCAATCACATGGGAACCATTTGTCGCGGCGATGACTTTCACTCGAAAAAATTGGGCCAAGATAAATACATGATCGAAGGAACGATTCGAGTGCCCGAACCAACATGCGAATTCGAAGCCGATGCAGGAATGTATAATCGGTTGAGAATACGTAATCAATGCGTTCGATTGGTGGCCAAAGACGCTACATTCCGTGTGGCAATGTTTGTGGACCAAAAACGTTCCACCGTGCATGTAGCTGAATTGGAACCGCTAGAATTGAACGATTTTCATATGGAAGATGAGCGTGGCCGTACCGTCAAAACTGGCATGCGATGGCCATTCAAACGAGTTAGTCAATGGCAATTGGAACCACATCGACAACAATTCATGACTATGTTGACACACGAATTGTGCGACAAATTCAGAGAAATGATTCATCGTCCCCAAGTTACACAAGAAATTATCCAATCGGTATAATCATTATTATTAATGTAATGGAGAGAAATTATTATTACCATTCAATCAAAATCAAAATAAATAAAGTCAATCGATTGATTTGATCGATTAGTTGTGAGTAGTGGAACATTATAATAATTAATCGAATGCTATTTTCTTGCCAACAACAACAACATTGAGACAGAATTGATTGAAAAGTATCGATTGAACATTGATGATAGCATAATGATGTGATTGATTGGTAATGTAAGAGAGGCAATCATTAATTATTGTTCCACTCAAACAATATCTGCTTGTTATTGATTTTTCCGATACTCATTATCCATTCCGAGAATTTGTTTGTTTAGCATTCTGGTCGACCACACATTCGAATTATAATGATTAACATTTTCGGTGATCCGTGAAAACAAAAAATCTGACATGCAAGTTGTTTGTGTTTGTTTGGTAGGAAACTGCCTAATGAACCATATCATACACGACCAAGAAACGGGATAATTAGAATCTCGTTATTTAATGATGATGATGATTACTGCTAATGAGAGAGAGAGTCAGCCATCATTCTATTTCCACACAAGTGATCGGAAGCAGTTGAATCTTTTTTTCAATTTTTTCGGGAATCGATCCTATCGAATGGAAACAATGAATGAAAGATATTGTCCAAACAAATCACCAGACAACAACAGTATCATCTCTTGCACCAAATTATATGACATAATTTTTTGTTGTTCGGTGGGCGTCCATAGACCTCGGTTCGGGTCGGTCGTCCAAATGAGCACGTTCGAATCATTGAGGGAGAATTCGGTTTAGAAACATATTCCTTTCCCTCCCTCTCTCTCTGCAATCGAATCACGTACATTTGGGCCAAAAATAATGAAAAAATTGACATTACACTGCTCTGTTACCAACAACGACGATGACGATGAAAATTTATGAATTTGATATGCGAACATACACACAATGAATGTTTCAAGTGTAGTGTAATTGTATCGTATCGATGAATGTAACCAAAAGTATCTGATTCAATGCAAAACAACAAACTTGCCGATTTGATTTTCGATTTTTCTCTCTAATCGATACAATATGGTCATTAAAATGAATTCTCTTCGGTTGGATGGGAAAAAGTTTTTTTGTTGTTTTAAATAAATTTGGTAACAATTAGCATGGAAGAAAACTTGTAAATAAACTTTTATTTCATTAATCCATTGTTGTAATCCATACGGTGTGTGAATGTATGCCACGACGATAAATCACAATTAATTGGACAGAGAGGGGAGAGAGAGATGGAAATAAACTTGATTTTTTTCAGTTGATAATCAGTTGTTAATTAAACAACAATCAAACCGAGAGAGGAAAAAGAGAGAATTAAATGAAATGACCGTGCCGGATTAGCGAATTCAGCAAGCCCAGATTGGCAGACTAGAAAAACTTTTTCATTGCTGGTATAGATGAGAAATGTCTGGTTGTTTGTGTTTTTTGCAATCATTATGATTATTATTATGAATCATCAATCTCGATTAGTATGGCCGCATCATATTCCTTTGGTTTTTGATATGAACCAGATGTTATGCGATATTTTCCATCAATTGAACTTTCCATAATGATGATGGTTTGGCAATAATAATAATTGAAAATTCTATATTTTGCTTCATTGATTCCTGGAACACTGAGGGAAAAGGGTTAATTCGGTTCATTTCCAATATCTGATCGAATGTCAATTAGTGCTAGATTAAGCACCGCCTTCTGATACTCTCTCACTACACTGCTTCACCTGTGGAAAGAAGAATGCCAAAAAACCAAAAACTTTTTCGTCATTTTGAATGGGCGGAGCTTGTCGGTATTTGTGATTGAGAAGAATTGGTTTGATTCTAGAATTGGCGCGCACATACGCCCAATTACGAGTTTTGGTTTATGGAAGAAAATTCCTCGTCGATCGGCCAGTATCAGTTTGGAAAGGAAGCCAGTACTGTTTGGGTGCAAATTTCATCAACAACTTGATGATTTGGGTGATGTTTGAAATGGCTCAATCATTATGGTCATCATTGGATTTCAATCATCATTGCTGGTTGATTGTTTTGATCATCATCACCATCAACGATATGATGGTGAACGCTCGTCATTTATCCTCATCGATTTCGACCCCAATCGATCAACACGATCAAACCATGCAAGAATGTACATTGGAAAATTTTCAACAATGCATTTCCGGATTATGGTCATCATCCGGCGGCAATAATGGCGATCTAGCATTTCCCACTACAGCCCAACAATTGCAACTGACCTGCACAGATCTGAAAAAGCGTGTCGGTTGTTTGGATCGACATTCAGAACGCTGTTTTACCAATGAAATGATGCAGGTATTTGGTCATATTGTGACCAATGCTAAACAATTCGTACATGATCTATGTGATGATCGCAAAGTGCAAGCAGGTAAGAAAGCGATTCTGTCCATGTGTTTAGTTTATGCTATGATTCATTCGATTCTCATAGAATACCTGATACATGCTAAATGTTTTCGAAATATTTCTCTCGACGAACATAAATGTGCCCACGAATATCGTGATGCAATCGAATTGCCGCCGTTATCGTTACAGAATCCACACCAACAACAACGTCGGGAAATACAAATGAAGGAAATTATAATGCGAAGATCATGTTGGTAAGTCATTTTACTTGTAAATGTTTATTATTTGCTTTCCAAAATTGATCCCAATTTGCATTGTTGGTTGGTTGGTGGTGCCTTATCCTGACATTTGATATTTGGATTTGGTTTTTATTCTTCTGGGGCCTGATGTTGGTGTGGTCTGAAATCGAGTTTTGTGTTCATGTTCAATGTAAATAAACATCCAGGCAGGCAGACAGAAAAAGACAGTGTTTTTTGCGAAATGTTGTTTGTTTTGTTAATATTTCTTTTGTTTTGTTGATTTATCTTTTTTCGGGTTTTTTCTTCTTCTTTAGATTCTCTGGTTTCCATCAGCCTATTCTAATGTTGTTGTTTGAATCGAGCGATAGTGTTCTGGTTTATTGGGGTGGTGGAATAATTTATTTTCCAATTCAAATTTCTCTAGCCAAAACCAAAAAAGTCTCTGATTGATTTATGCTATTTTTTTTTCGCACAAATTCACGAAGGTCATCCATTCATGCTTGCATGTTGTTGTTCATCAAACACTCGACTAAGCTAACAGAGTGTGGTCACTACTGGGATCTATCCATATCATTATTCAATTGCAAAGATAATTTGATTTGCTAAGCAAAAAAAACAAAACAAAAACAATGTTCAATGATTAGTGACTACTGGCTGTATGGCTTTACAATTAGATTTTTTATATCGGAACAAAATCAAATTGCCCGGAGCCGTTGAAAAGCAATGGATGTTGAAGAAAAGAAAAAACCGTGTAATAAATGTGATAATGTTTTTGTGGCCATACAACAAAAACAACAATAGTGACTTGCACAAACAAACTAACAAATCTTCCCTCGGTGAATGAGAGTGAGAGATGGTGAGACAATCGAAAACCACCAGACCCAAGTGACCGCACATTCGGTTAATCTAATTGTAAATTATCCGCATAGTGGAGAAAAAGACCTGGCTAAAAAAATACACTAGAGATTCGTGGATAGAGTGAAAAGCAAGGATGGTGCTGTTGGTTTTGTTTTTCTTTTCTTGTGGCGGTATGGATATTGTACCCATGAGAGTGGATCTGGTTTTCGTTTCACTTTTACTTTTCCTTTCGTATTTCTGGCTGTTTAGCTGATTAATCCAATTAGATGGATGCATTGTTTATACTGTTTTTTCTTTCGTTTGTTTTTCCGATTCAGATTTTGGTTTTCAATTTTCAGAGAATTTTTTTCTCCCAAAAAAACAACAACAATATTGAACCCTTTACGGACATAGTGAGAATGAGAGAAAATTAACTTTTCACACTTTTATCGGCATTCCCAAATGTCTATGTGAATGATGTTCAGCCAAATGGCAGACTAACTTTATTTAAGTTGATTTCCATGAATATTTCATTAATTTAACACCTTTATTACTCTTTTCTCGTTTTCTCGTTCTCTCTCTGGTGATGTGCATTAATCATTATTCATGCTTTCCATACTATTCATACTTAGTGCTCTTCAGGAATTGGTTCTCTGCAAACGACGTCATGTTCGCGAACAATGTGGCCAATCGGCATCAATATTTATGCGTGATCATTTACCACGAATAACCAATCCGGTGTTGGAACAACATTGTCAGGCATATACTTATGGACCGGGCACTTGTGATGAAGCATTGTACGGTATTCGAGGTCGCATGATCGACATGTCAAATGATGATCATCAGCATGATAACCATCAGGATCACCAAAATACATTTCGAATCAATCCATCAGAATCAACGGGCAATACAATCATATTGCAACGACATCTCAAACTCAAACAACAGAATCAAATGATGAAAACAACTCAATCAAACCTAGAATCATCGTCAGGAACGATGATGGCCAACTGGAATTGGTTGGAATATAATTTATTTATCACATTGATAGTGTTAATATTGATTGATCACCTTAACTAACGATATTTGTAATAATAAATAGCGCCTATGATGACGCCAATAACCAATGTAATCGGGATGAATAGCCACCATTTGCTGCTGGAATTGTGTGCGGAATCTTTGCCAATGAAATTGTCCCTCAAATCATAACCATAGCGACGGCAAGTGGCAGATGTTTGCGAATCGAGATGATTTTCATCGCCATTCTCATAGTAAGGTAATGGATGACATATTTTGTCACTTGCCCATCCAAATATCTGCCTGGACCAATCCAAAAGATTCGATCGTTGAGTTGAATGGCAATAATTTTGCGCTTGTTTTGCAATACATTCCATGAAATTATATTGGGCGCAGCAAAATATTTTCGAATTGATGCTTTCGTCGAATTTTTTGGGCAATTCTTTGAATGTTTGTTGGCGACAGAATTCGATTCGATCACCATCGTCGGTAAGATTTTGGATAACATTCAAACATTGGCGGGTTTGATCGTTGTTTGGATCGGGTAAAAAGAGTTCCAGTTTATGATGGTGATCATCATTATGATGTAATGCCTGATAGGTAAGATTTTGGCAATATTCTTGCCATTGGTTGTAGCCAGGATTTTTACAAAATGATTTGGCGAAAAACTGACGGGATTCTTGGATGTATTGTTTGAGATGAAGGAATATGTTGTATGGACAAAACCTCTGTCCTTGTTGTTGATAACATTCAAGTTCATCGAAAGCTTGACAACAGGTTTCCCAAACAGTGGTAACATTTGTGTGCAAACGGATTGGATCGTAATCGATGAGAGCACCAGTTCGACACCATTGTATTAGATTGGCACCAGTCAGCGAATCGATGCAATCCTGAGCAAATTCATCCGGTTTCACTGACCATGATACGGGCAAGAAACACAACAACGCTACAACAAGGCTGAAAACATAGAGAAATTTCATGTTTGATCGCAATAATGATTACTAGCAACAAAAAACAATTATCGTGATCGGAAAAAGTGTGTTTTGCCTTTTATATCTAGATCATCATTTTACAACAATCAACCAATCAATGTTATCATCATTTTCCATCATTCCATTGTTTTCCGGGAAGAATACAACAACAACGGTAGGAGTTTCCCAGCATCGATTGTCTTGTTTTGTTGATTTGAACGAACATAACAAACATGAAATGTGGATTGTCCATTGATAATGATCACTATTATTATTTATGATTATGCGATAAGACTGGTGGAAATGATGCAATTGCACAAAAATTCCCCAAGAAAATGATTGAAATGCCAACAACAACCACGAAAGGCATAATGATTGGATTGTGTCCTTGGCTGATTGAATAATCTGAATTGGTAATTAGATTGCATCGTACATGGCGATAATTATAGCAAACCTGTTTGTGCTTCAGTGTTCGATCGGTGTTGGGTATAAAAATGGTCATCCATTCTGGACAAGACTGTCATTTCAGAGAATAATCAAAAAATGAAGCTTTTGGTGCCATTTCTGGCCATTCTGGCCTTTATCTCCACGATGCTCGTCACGATTGGACCGTCAACAGTCGAATGCGGTGGTTATGGCTATGGTTATGCACGGCCTGTCTACGTATATCCTGTGCACGGAAAGGTGAAATACAAATCCAAAATCAAGATCAAATCCAAATCGAAAGGACGATATTACTATGGCTGATTGGTTTGTTGTGGGCTAACAATGGCGAATGGAATGAATGGAATGAATTGATTGAATTGTATAGTGAATAAATTGAATTAAGAATGTATTTGTTGACAATGTCTATAAATGAATAAATTCAATGTTTGTTTGCATGGTCAATTTGGTTTGTGTGTTTTGTTTAATGATTTTTGTTGTTTGCTAACAAAATATGTCCAACAATCCTAAATATTCGAAGCCAGATGAAGATGCTAAAAGAGTATCATCAACATCTTCAGCAACCACATCAATAATAGTGGGATCAGACGAATCAGCACCATCTACCAGCTATTCTAGTCGACAATACGACAATAAGCCAAAAAGTCAACAAATCAAAATCAAAATTGATGTCTATCGAAGTCCATCATCACGTCGTTCATCGCGTAAGAAGAATAAATCACCCATCGCAGATGTACCGCTACAGCCGTTGGCGGCGGCCATCGCCAGAGCTATCAAAAGTAGCGAAACATTCGGATCAATGGATCCTAAATGGGATATGAGGCCACAACAAAACAAGCTCGAACCGAAGCCGAAACCGCAATCGAGGATTGAACCTAATCCCGGACCGAAGCTACAATCAAAGATTCTGCCCAAATCGGAACTGAAACCGGAACCAAAGACGATGTTGATTCCAAAACAACACAAGTCACCACCGCCATATCCAATGCCGCCAACACCACCTCCATCACCAGAACCACAACCACCCCCGGAACCAGCCCCAGCAGGAAAGCAGCAGCCCAAACCGAAATCGCCGCAAAAGCAACAACAGCAATCTCAACCGCAATCGATGTGCAAAAATTGTCGCAATGTTTTAACCGCTCAAGATCGTCAATCTGGACCGGCATCAATGGTCAAAAGTAATCAGGATCCTATCCTAGAATTTTTCCAGTTCCCAACAACTAGTCGTCGTCGTCGTGGTCGAGGTGGTCGTCGTGGTCGTGGTCGTCGAAATTTTCGCGGCCGTCGCAGTTTTCGTGGCCGCAGTTTTCGTGGCCGCAGCATTCGTGGCCGCAGTTTTCGTGGCCGCAGTTTTCGTGGTCGCAGTATTCGTGGTCGCAGTATTCGAGGTCGCGGTTTTCGTGGACGCAGCATTCGTGGTCGCGGTTTTCGTGGCCGCAGCATTCGTGGTCGTCGAGGCTTTCGTGGTGGTGGAAGAGGAGGGTATCGATCGAGATTTTCCTCAGTCAGTTCATATCGAATTAGCCAACAAAGACCAAGTCTTGTTAGTAACAGTTCTCGACGACGATCAATAAGGGGACGAGGACGAGGACGTGGACGAACACGGTCATCAAGTTGGACACAAGCATATCGAAATGTGCGTGAAAAGCAAAGTTTAGCATTGTGAATAGTGCGAATAAATGATATTATAATTATAATTGTTTATTGGCATTTGTATATCTCATAGTATCAATATATTGCACTGCTCAATTCAGTTTGATGGTGTCATAATGTTATAATGTGGTGCGGCGGGTATGGTGCTCTTGTCTTGCTCGTTTATTCCTCTTCTTCGGCTTCTTCAACTTCCAGTTTATGTCCACCTTTTTTGGCCCAATTTGGTTGATCTTTCATCTGGGAGAAATAATCACGTTGAAATGCAATTGATAATTTTTCACTTTTTCACTTACATCTTTTTCATCCTCCACGGTGAATTTGGTTGACTGTACACGTTTCAGATTTTGTCGAAAATCTTGATCAGCTTTCGCAGCCACTTTGGCCATTTTTTCCAATCTAGCAGAAGGTTTGCAGAATTAATCAGTTTGCCAAATGAGTCAAATATTATACATACTTTTGATCATATTTTGACACTTTTTTCAATGCCGGTTTAAGGCTTGGGTGGTGATTGGGCAGAGACAAGAAGAGGTTAGATGTTGAAAGAATGAGTGAGTGAGTGAATGACTTACAATTTGCCACGCATATCGTTGACTTGTACCTGTAATTCATTGATTAGATAATCTTTTTGTCTCACCTCGCATTCAAGATCATATTTGGTGTCCTCTAGTTTGGCTAGACGATCGTGATATTCTTGACAAACTTTCTTCAATGCGTCTGTGGGATAGGATTGATTGGTGATTGGCGATATTTATAACAAAGTGAACATTACCTGCGTTTAGGCCGTCGAGGTTTTTTGCCTGACCACAACGTTTGAGCAGCATTTCTCGACGTTCGCCTGCACGTCGTTCCTGTTCACGCTTGACAGCTTCGGCTGCATTTTTACGCAATAATGTCTAATGGGAGATATTGGCCGTGAACGAAATTGAATTTGGCATATTGGATTTAGCAACACTTACACGCAATTTACGCTTACGTTCCGGTGTCATGAAACCTTTTTTTCCCTTTTTTGCACGTGCTGCCTCTTCAAGACGGGCACGCACTTCAGCCTTTTTACGTTCTTTTTCTGCGGCTTTACGTTTTTCTTCCTGCCAAGCAAACAAACGAAATGGTCAAGATTGATGAAGCAGGAAACTGAATAATCTTACCTCGGTTAGGGCCATTTTGCTTGGAAGATGACGACGAATCTAGTTTGATCTGAAGAAAGTGAAACGAAAATGATCAATTTTATCGCAAAAAAAACAATCTGAAATTCTGCAGCAAAAAAGGGGAGAGATGAATGAGAAAATGAAGAGAAAATCAGAGAAAACTAGGTCAACTTGATTGTTGAACGAAATTCTTAGTTGTTTGTCATGTTTGTTGTGAATGAAAGCAAAGTGAAGTAAGGAAAAAATGGTGAAATGTTCATCATGATGACACTAACCAATTCGGCGAATCGAGAAAGCAAAAAGAACTTGGCCATGGTAGCAATAACAAACAACTTGACTGAAAACTGAACAAAATTTCGAACAAAAAATTACAGTGTTGAGCAGTCAACTCTGAAGAAATTCTGGCATCATTCCATCATGGTGATGATATGATTTCTGATGTGTCACACAATCCAAGAATCGAATGTCGAAACACGGTGGATCATTATTACCTATGTTGGTTGCTTGGTGAGAATCGATTACAAGGGTCACTCGTTACTGCCACTGTGTGTGATGAGAATATGATACTCTGATCATCAGGATAACGAATCAGCATTGCGTGGGTGTAACTTTCTCTATTTCTTGAAGAATGTTGGCATTCTTCATACAATGTCATATCCACTGACATTGAATTCTTTCTCGCTTTCTCTTTCACGATTAATGATTAATGCAAGATTATCATTGATAATGGCAAGTGATGATGACTAACGAAAGATGGCGCTCTCGAATTGGGAATGTTCAGCAATGGCCGAAACATTTGAAACATTGGAATGAAAAACTTTGTTTATAAAATGAAATTGTGCAATGATAGTGTCAAGTTGGATTTTGCAATTTCGAAATTTTGAAATTTCAGCACTTTTTTGCAAACATCAAGTTTTAAGGAATTATGAAAAATACTTACGAAAGTTGATTTTGTGATGATGCGATCGGACGAATGACTGCTGAAGCAATGAATGAATTTGTATGAAAAGTGATGGCTATTTGTAGTATTTGTAGTAAGCAAGATGGTGATCGATGAAGGAAATGGATTATAGAATCCGAACAAAACAACCCAAACAAATCGACGAATCGACAGAACAAAGAAAGTTTGATTGTCCGGGTGCGATGAGTGGAAAGAGCCGAAAAGAAAAAGAAATGTCACTAGGATGACTGCAAAAATATTTGGCTAGCAAAACGAACGCGCGATTCGTGAAGAAGGATGGAGAAGCGAAAGGAAAATGATTGAATATCGATCGAATAAATTAAAGATATTGCACGACAAGGCATGGAATGAGTGTCAATGTGAATTAGATGCCATCATCACATCTCCACAACAACAACAACCACGAATGTTGCCTCGATCAACGGAAATGGAAATTGTCACCCATTCATCATTCACTCAAACTAACAACAACAACATTGGTCGAGCGATTGCGAACGCCAAATTCTTTCCATAGCCTAAATATAGTGAGCGATGTGTGCCGAGTGGAGTATAAATAGATTCTACTATGACAAGGGGTGTGTTCTGTTTGTTAGATTCTCTCATAGACTGCTACATCCATGATGGTGATATGGAATGATTAAGAATCCAGTTTGTTTTTGCTCCATTCTTTCGCCTGCTTTGATTGATAAATGTTGCCAATTTTAGTAGCGAAAATGATCGGATGCAGAGAGAATAATGAGGCTATAGAATTTTGTTTGTTTGTCGGTTTGATCAAGATTGCCTAGTTAGTTAGCGAGATGATTATCATGAGCGATAATGATTATTGTCATTGCTTCTCTCTTTCTTTCGATAAACAACGATGACGTTCATTGACATAATCAATCGGTTGAATAGTTTTTTCAAGTTTCAGGCATTATGGTCGAAAACAAAGAAACATTGACAAAAACAATGTAATCATCATCGGTAAATCCGATAATTATCATCATTCAAACAAAAACAAAAACAAAACAAAACAATTTCCTAATATTTGGGCTTAACCTTGGCGAACTTTCCAGATTATGATCAATTGATTATTGAATGATGTTTACCGTATTGGCATAATTAATTTGTTTGATGAACAATATGATAATAATGATTTGGCTTGGATTAAAGTAAACAATCGAAAATTCTCTACATCTACCGCGTTTGCTATAGGTGGAAAACCAATGTTTATTTTAACACTAAATAGCGACAATCGATTCTTCTTTCCAGTGTGATTATTGGCAAAGCATCTCTTTCGTTTCTTTCCTCAGCGAAATGTACGATCATTTGGATGGATTATGATTAACGCTGGCTTAGCCATGACCTTAAGAAAGCTGAATGAATGTACTTGTGTACTTGGCTACTTGGCTAAACGGATATTATTACTAAGGATATGTGTGTGTATGTGGATATGCAAATTTTCTAGAAAAAAGAACAACCTGTTTGCAAAAACAGCGTTTATCGATTGTTATTGGATGCTAACAATCATTAAGTTTGTCATTGAATGATTGACAACAATAAACAAACATTGGATTGATTCTCAACCAACAAAACAAATTAAAAGTTTCATTTATCAATCAATCAATGCAAAGTGTTTTTACTTTTATTACTTATTCTCACCATTGACGAAGGTGATGTATCTGTTTAATGTATTGGATGGAGCAAGAGAGGAAAATTTGCAAAAAATCTTGTTCCTTGAGGATGGACGCAACAAGTAAGTGGCTGGCTAGTTGATGATGACGTCAAAGAACCAGCTTTTTGTTGGAAAGACAATATTGTCTTGAGTCGGCCAGGTTTGCAACATAGGCACAGACACGGTGCTTTTTGCTTCGATTGATTGCTTATCTCAGTTCGAATGGCAGCCTCCCATTTTCGAAGATTATGCTTTGAGACTCTCTTTTCAGTAATTTATGATTTCTCTTTCTTTTGTGTTGTTGCCAGGCTGTCGTTTGATCGAATATAGTTGTTAAAAAGCGAAAGTTTTGTCTGGATTGGAAGCCAGTTTTGTTTCTGTGCAGCACTTGGTCATTCTGATTAGTTCAGTCTTTTGAATTTTCATTTTTGTTTGTGTTTTTCTTTCATTCAGTTTGATTTTTTGTTTTTTCAATTTTCCAAACGAAAAAAATGGTGAAATATCTGATCATTGGCATCGCAGTTATGGCGTTTGGTACGTAAATTTACCTTAATTTGTATGATTGTGTTTTGTTGTTTGTGAAAATATTGGACCAAGTTTTTAAATTAGTCAGCCAGCCGAAATGATAACAAACAGGATTCTGATGTGGGAAAACCATAGGCGGATTGTGCGTGTGTGTCTGATCTGCCATCATAGGCAAATCGAAACTAGGTTGACCAAACGAACGAACGAAAGAGAAAAATAGTCTAGATAGATTGTATAACCGGTATGATTATGTTATGCTTGTTGAGAAAAAAGCTTTCGTTTTCGTTTGAGATCCTTCATCAAAGTATGTCAATTTTGGGTCAAACCTAAAGTTAGACAAATCCAACAATGCCACCATGATAACGATAGGTCAAACAAGGTCGAATTTAGATTCAAACTAGGCAACTGATGCAGATTGAGATTGCTGAGCTCAATGCTAGTCAAACAAACAAACACGAAGGCAAAAACAAGGCCATTTCATTCAGCACAAGCAAGCATAAGTCGCATGATTGAAGCAGGGAAGGACTAGGGCACAAATTTGCAACAAGCAACGATTCCTAATGATAATTCATAAGAGAAGGTTTTGGGTCAAGATTAGAAATGATGAAAGAAAATGGTCGATTGATTTGAGTAATGATCATTGATGATGATTGTCCTCCAAACAGATATTGCAATGTGATCAAGTGTTGACTTGAATTTTTGTTTGATTCGAACAGGTGTGGTGATACATGCCCAGAATAGCTGCCATCTTCGTGAATTGGATCTGTGTGTTGCATCCGGTTTGGCTTCTGGTCAGAATCTGCCAACCACAGTGGCCGAGATCAATAAACAATGCCAAGGCTTGAAGGAAATGAATGACTGTATTGGAAATTACTCACGGCGTTGTTCCACAAAATCGATGCGAGAATTTCTCCGTTCAATCACCACACAAGGTGATGTGCAATCATGGCATCAGAATTTCTGTGACAAGGAAAACTCAGAAGAACGACAACAATATCTCAAACACGCAACATGTTTGAACCAGGCGCAAAAAGAAGCCCGAACCTGCATGCGTGATTTGACCGTAGCATTGGATCGTGCCATCAACAACGATGTGGAAAAACGTATTCCAGGTAAGCGTCTATTAACAATTGCCTAATTTCAGTCCTTCATTCATTGCGCTATGTTTGCTTGGCAGAAATGTGCTGTGCCGTACGTCGTATGCGCAAATGTAATGATGATATTGTGGAAAACAAATGCGGAAAAGAGGGCAAAAAATACATGAACCAAATGGTGCAATCCATTGCCGGAACACGATTGCCAGAAATTGCATGTCGCGATTTCGACCCGACCAGCAAGAAATGCACATCGATTCTACCAGCACCGGGAACGAAAGCCGGCAATACTCGTTCCAATTCAGTGCTTTCACGATTGTTGAACACTTATTCAGCCTTGTAAGCTCGTCAGCGGATGATATCCACTCCATCTTGCTTATCAACAAATTGATTAATTTTTGATTTTCACCAATGAACGTTACCTATTTCGATTCATTTTTGAATTGCAAATTGAATTCATCTTTTCGCCCCTTCTCACCATCCGATGACCAACTTGGATTTGGTTGTTTGTTTCATGTTTCCATTTTTCGCCACAGCATCAGCAGCAGCAGCAGCACCAAGTAAAGCAATTTTCAAAGATTCTCGCATCATCATAATCATCATAATTTGATTTGATCATATCTATGTTTGTCTCATTTATTTCATAATAATAATAATAATCAATAATGTGTGCTTGTGTTTGGAGATTGTCATTCTTTCTAATAAAAATTCCATTACCATTTCTTTCTTTCTTCAAAACTATCAATAACCATTTGGGCGCCATCTGCGGTTCTAATGATGAAAAGAGTGATGATGTTGTGGCCGAAAGATGGCACAACAGTGCGATTTGATGTTTTTCCTTTCCGATCGGACTGATCAATTGGAACGTAGCAACAACAACAAGGATAGAAATTAGATTAAGCTTAGTTTAATTGGATTTTGGAATTTGCTTTGTTCGATCTGGATCATTTTTATGGTTAAATTTTCTTACCACACCACTTACTTGGTTTTGGACGATATGTTGCATGAACAGAAAACTAAATGCGAATGGGATTTCTGTGCAAAATTATCGCATTCGATAGTATCGCTTTATTTTGAAGATGAACAACTGGATGTAGCTCTCAATGTCGACAATGGACATAATCGGGATGACGGCGAAAGCAGTGATCGTGTGCTCAACAATGCCAAAGTCATTTCGTTTTACGATGATAAGGATGATAAGAATGTTGCACACTTTTATCGCGAGCTGTTTATTCTGACTATATTCAATGGACACTACATACCGTGGATTAGAGATAGCAATTATCATAATGATTACATTGAACGTGTGGCCATCATATTGAATCGCTTGCAAGATGTGTATCCACTTCATTTGCAGGATTCGCAGATGTTACGGTGGCTGGACGGTTGTGTTGAGAATCGAATGAAATTGTCTCGATGGCTATTGTTTAATTCGATAATAAATTCGTTTCGTTTGGAACGAGAATTGCAAATGACCATCAATAACATTGACATTAATGTCCCTGATGCCGATCAATTTGCTTGTTCGAAACGTTTTCTCATCTATGCCGATTATGATCGCGAGGATAACATCCAAGACAAGGATAATGATAATGATGATAGAGCCGCAAGGGACGAACGTCTTGGATATTATCTTGGTTACTTGGATTTTGTGGAAAATTCTACCTGTCGATTACGAATTCCGGTAAGTGTTTTGATTGGGAAGACTGTACTAACTGAATTGGTGCTTGGTGTAGGCAAGGGCCAATCATTCGAAACGAGAAATGTTTATCAATTTGGCGCTGGTCAATCGCGATGCAAACAATCAACAATTGTTGACGATGAAATTATCCGAAACACTTGTTTCTGGTTATAGTGGTTGGTCGCAAAAGTTTCTGTTTGAAGAACAGCAGCAAACTGAGAGCGAATATCGAGCAATCACCGAGTTTACATTGTCTGCACAATGGTCACTATGGCCGCAATCCATCGATGAAAAACTAGTGGATAATTCCTTGGCATTGTCATTGGCTGATTTTCTTTCCAGTACCTTTCTACTGCTGAACGGTCAATATGTTTGGAAATTTTTCCGACCATTTTTCCTCCATCGGTTCGCGCGTTCAGTCCAACAAGAGTGTGATATGGACGCAGTAAGGCAAACTATTGCCGCATTATTGATGGTGATTGATGAACCAGACGATCAGGTATCGTTATTCAACGTTGTTTATGGCCAAATGGGTGGCAAGTTGTCGTTGGACCAATTGACCACGTTGGATTGTTTATCGTTCGTGGCGGTGTTTAGCAGATTACCACATCCAGATAATCAACTGCAATATCTGAAATTGTTTGAACCCTTCATTCACAGCAATGCCATTCGAATGATTGTGGATGATGATTTCCAAATATTGTACCGTTTGTTGGCATTGTTGAGCAATCAGAGTGGTCAATATGAAACTCAACAATTGCAAGAAATAGTGGTGCCATTTCTCATTGGGTTATTGAGGTCATTAACTTCAGCATCGCTCACGGTGACAATGAATGAAGGCAAGACTAGACGTTATACTCGGATATTACATCGTGTTATGCATAAGACTATATCGATGATCATACAATGTATTGATTATATGAAACCATATAACTGGCCTTTGCTTTCCATTTTCGATGAACCAATGTCTCCCATTCGTAGTGTTATCGAACAAATGATTGATAACTTTCTTCACAGCCCATCACCATCGATGGACGATCATAACATTTCGCAAACATTTCGACTGTTGTTTGTCATCTATGTTCGTTTGACAAAGAATAACATCCTGGATCGAGAAAAACATTTACTGCCCTTGTTGACAGCTGAACGATTGCATTTGTATCATTATTATTCAAGTGAATCGCAATGATTGCCTTTTTATTTAATATGAATAACCATTAAATTTTGTTTCATTTTCCCAAATAGTGATCGATATCTGGATTTTTTGAAAATTCAAACAATTGAAATATAATTGTGCGAAATATAATAGTGCCATCTATCATTTTCAATTTGAACTAAAATCTATTTTCACTGATTTGGTTGCATTTGCATTGACAAATATTTTTTTTTGCTGAATCATTTATCGTCTTTTGCTTTTGTCTTTTATGAACAACGCCAAAAAGCTCAGCGTTGAAAAGAGCATGTTGAAAAGGAAATTGTCAATTGTGAACTTGACTTTGTGATGTGAGCACGTTGTCAGAGTGATGATGAAATGAAACTTGTTGTTTTTGTTGAATATAGAATTCTTTTTTGTGTGATTATTCTGTTGCGAATATATTGTGATAGGAATAATTGAATGTTTATTAATTAGAAGTTCTTTGATAAGTTTTCCAAAAATAGCTTTTTGTGAATTTTCTTTTTGATGTTGATGATTTCATCATCGATTCAGTTTGTTTTCGAATTTAGTTTTTGAAAAAGTGCAAAATCATTCCCCAAAAAATGAACATGATGAAATTATTCTGTTGCAAATTCGATGGATTAATTGTGACCCGAATTAATGTTAATTGAACATTTTCAATAATTTTTCAAAAAAAAAATGATTTTTTCCTAAATTTTCCTTTTTGTGTTCAGCACGCGCATTTCATCATTGACTCATTTTTTTCGAACATAATTTTTGAAAAGTGCTTAATCATTCCCCAAAAAGTGAACACTGCGCATATTGTTTACATTTCATCACTCGCTCTTTGTTTGTG
>ERZ500997.50-NODE-50-length-35724-cov-8.403992_pt1 | contig 35724 bp, 35 predicted proteins | sample MGYA00248826_ERZ500997 | MGnify/ENA primary metagenome ERZ500997 (study PRJEB25958, sample SAMN03398524) | human skin metagenome | study: EMG produced TPA metagenomics assembly of the Human Skin Microbiome Metagenome (human skin metagenome) data set.
AGTAAATTTTTCATCAAAAAAGAATTGAATTTTTTAATAACTAAATCAAGGTGTTGGTAAATGGAATAGAAATAATCATTTCATTATGAATCAACTAATCACGAGTATTTTATCTTATTATCAGCAGTGTTAACGTCGTAACGAATTTTTTGATCAAATTTATTGAGAAAATTATCTTTTGATCGAATGAAATATTCTTCCACAATATTGTTAACATGATTCCATCGATATTTGGCCCAAATAACACAAAGCGATACACACGATATACTGATTACGAACTAAATCAATTATAAACAAATCCACGTTAGTTAATGCAGTGTAATTGAATGACATTTACCTGTATCAATAGCCAAATGAAAATATTCCATAATTGTGCTTGAGCAAAAATGCTGAGACCGAATTTGATGGAAATTAATGTTTCAGTAATAACAATGGCAACAAAAACCCAACATTGTGTGCCGACACGTTTGCAACGTGTATCAGTACTGTAGGTATAATATTGACGAACTGATGGTGCGACCATCAATGCAATCAAACCAATACGACCAACATTTAATGGGTGTGCAGGTGGTGTTTCGAAGATATGTTTCAAGAAAAATGTATTCAATTCAGTCAATTGCCAGAAGATGACTAGTTGGGTAACGGATAGAAATCGCATATATGTACAATTCGGATCAAACCAATGAATCGGTGTCCAGGATTCGGGTGTAAATTGTAGAATCGCACGACGTATCTTCTTCGATGTTGATTGAATATCTCTACGGTGAATGTTTAGAGAAGGATAATTGTAAATAAAATATCACGTACTTGATGCTTTCCCATTTGTATGTACGCATTTCCAGCATTCGACATATAAGCATACCGCAATAGATTCCTAAACCATTACAGATGATAACATCCAATAACCATGAGTCCCACCAACATTCGGCGAAATTTGGCAATAAATGAGCGAAAGCAACTTCAGTAATTTCCCATGTGACCGATATTGTCCAACAAATACCATAATGACGTAACAACAATGCTTTCAATACCCATCCCAAAAAATGTGCCAAAGCAAAAACATCGAAGTGTTCGAGAAAACGTTCCAATGTTAAATTATGACAATCGACGGCATATTCCTGCATAAAAATCATTGAATAAGCATCCTTATCACGGATCATTTCATCATTACCTTCTCCGAATCGATTCGAAAATGTTTAAGATCTGGATAGAACCAATACATGATTGCTTTGACTGTATGATAATTCTGGAATAATATGAAGATTATTAGCAATAAATATAGAACGCTGATACCAAAAACTAAACGCCAAAATGCTGGATGTGGACGGGTGAAGGGTCCATTTGGAAACGTCAGCAATGAAATGACCAAGAAAAATAAAACCAAACACCGAATGCCGGACCAGATATTATTTTGCAGTGAAGATTCATCACGCGTGAATGCCGAATAAAATATGGTTATGATGGAAACAACTAATAATGTGATGGTATGTGGTTTGTAGAAAAATTGCAACGATATATCATCAACTGGTCGTTCATTTATGGCATAAAAATTATGATATATTTCTCTTTCCGATATAATCGATGTTTCTTCCGAAGACATTTTTATTTCAAACAAAATTCTATTCACTTAATCAAACGTTCGATTATTTTTGTTCACAATAATCATCATCATAATAACAAATTTATAATATCAACAAATCCATTGATAAGATATCGATTCATTGGATTTTGATTGCGATTTCATGCCATCATCACTTCAAACGAACATGTAAACAACAATCTAATTGAAAATATAATACAGTTACTATTGGATGAATGTGCGTATGATGTGCGTGTGAATAGAGAGTCAAACATAACAAAATTCACACTAATTCTAAACAAAATCCAATCCAATCCCCAACACACATCACAAACACAGGAGAGATGTGTGAATTTTTGGGAATATTATTGATGATGAATCCTATTGTGACATCTATTGGTTGTTACGCTTGGTCATTATTGCCGTTACGGTTCACATTCGAAATCAGATTATTCAATTTTGTTAACTCTAATTTAGATTTTTTTATTGAATAATTATTTTTTGTTTTCAAATAAGGAAAAAAACAAGGAAAATTCAATTCAAAATTAGATAGGAGAAAATTTTTTTTTTTTTTAAATTTTAAAATTTAGATTCGAAGGTCAATGTTTCTTTCCTGCTACCATGATGCCCAAAATAATATTTTTTCATAATTTTTGATTTTTTTCCCAATTTCTTAAATTAAAAACAATTCCGTCTTATACACAGTTTCTTAAATCCAAGAAATCTAGAGTTGCTCATCTCCATTATCAGAATTGAGACGTTGTTTGCTTCCGATAATAAAACTCAAAATCGAATAGGGTAATTAAATTAGTTTTTTAGTTGATTGAATCATTTTCGAACATCAATTCGAATGACAAAAAATATTTCGTCACGTCGTTTATGAACAATTGCGCGTAAAATTTTCTTCAAACGAAAAATTTTTTTTTGTCAAATGGTTTTTTTGTTTTCGAAAAAATTGACAAACGAGTATTGATTGATTGAATAAACAAAAATGAGTAAAGTAAGTTTTTTTAAATTTATTTTTTGAAATTATTATTTCAATAGCAATCGACTTTTGTTTAGGAAATCGACGAACAACGCAGTATCAGCCGATTGGAAAAGCTTAATTATCAAACTTTGGAAAGTCATGTTCCATTGCTTTCAAGCGAAAAAAAATATTTTGAATCTTTGAAGAAAATTCAAGATAATTTTGAAAATAAACGCGAACTATTATTAAATTCATGTCCCAAATTGAATGAAAATCTGAAACCTTCTGGCGAACAGCGGAGAGAAAATATTCATGTTTGCGATGATCTATTGAATGATTTGACACAATTTCAGCAATTTCAAAAAATGTTGAAAAAAATCTACTAAAAAGCATCGCATGAATATTCATAAGCCGAATTATCGTTTTTCAAGTATTTGTAAATTGCACCTACAATTTTTCCGTTGCGTTTTATTTAAATCATTCATTTAGACAAAAAAGCCAATTAAACAACTTTTCCATTTATCAATATCGATCGATATGAGTCATATGAATCATATGAAACTTGAATCAAACACCGAAAGACAACACTGCGTTTCCATGATGACCAACAATCGATTCGGTTTGCAAAAGTTGGATGATCAACATGAAAAAATAAAGTTCAATTTTATTTCTGGTCTGATGACTAACTAAATGATAAATGATGGCCGGAATAAATGCACCACTACTGCCTTATAATAAAGTCAAAACTTGTATCGATTAATTGAAAACGATCAATAAAATGGATTGTTATTTACTATGTATATCAAATGAGATCTACCATTTTTATATTATGTCATTTTTTTCATTTGTATTGCATAACTTGTATTTTTCTTAAAAAATAATGATCACCATAAAGAACCACAACCACTCAAACAGAAAGCAGTAAATGATTGGGTGTACTTGGCAAACGGATCCAATAACAACCGTCAATGTCAATATCACCATTATTTATTAAATGTAATTTACTTTTTTGTTGTCGTCAAAATTTAAGCTAACTTGATAGAAGCGAATAGAGTGTTGCCAGTTGGTGTTGTGACAAAGCAAACAATTGGAATAGATTGGTGTGAATAAATTTTACAGAATTTTGATTCAACATTATCTGCAAATCCTAAAGTATGTCGCAGGATAGTAATCAGAAAATAAACTTTGCTGAAGGCAAGTGATGATAAAATATGTTAATGTTAATCTTGAAATGATGTTTGAATTGTGTGTTGCATAATATAGCTGGCGAACAAAATGATAGCAATCAAGGTGTTTGTGGTGTCATATTGACATTGTTTTCCATTGGTATAGCTGCCTGTACATTTCCATTATCATTATTCTTTTGTATTAAAGTTGTACAGGAATATGAACGAGCAGTCATCTTCAGATTGGTATGTTTTGTTGTGATTTGTTATTTTGCCTTAATATCATCCAACTGACAGGGTCGATTACTACATGGTGGTGCAAAAGGGCCGGGAATTTTCTTCATTTTACCTTGTATCGAACATTATACCAAAGTTGATCTTCGAACATTAACATTCGATGTACCACCGCAAGAAGTGTTGACCAAGGATTCGGTAACAGTTTCGGTGGATGCTGTTGTTTATTATCGTGTACATAATGCAACAGTTTCGGTGGCTAATGTTGAGAATGCTCATCATTCAACCCGTTTATTGGCTCAAACTACATTGAGAAACATGTTGGGTACACATAATTTACATGAAATTCTATCCGATCGGGAATCAATCTCGAATTCCATGCAGGTAATGCAGCATAGTTAGAATGATATTTTTTGATCATAAAATTGATTTCCCAATATAGACTGTTTTGGATGAATGCACCGGCGCTTGGGGAATCAAAGTGGAACGTGTAGAAATGTAAGAGGTTTGATGATAATGATGATGATGGAATTGTATGTTTTATATTTCAAAATAATAGCAAAGACGTACGACTTCCTGTGCAATTGCAACGAGCGATGGCTGCTGAAGCTGAAGCTGCTCGCGAAGCCCGAGCTAAAGTTATTGCTGCTGAAGGTGAGCAAAAATCGGCACGAGCATTGAAAGAAGCGGCCGAAGTTATCGCCCAAAGTCCAGCAGCATTACAGCTACGTTATCTACAAACATTGAATACGATTTCGGCGGAAAAAAATTCGACAATCATTTTCCCATTACCAATCGATTTTATCAGTCATTTCATCCGACCAACTGTTTAACACTTTGTCCGTCCATTATTTGTGGATCAAGTTTCTTCATTTATTTATTTCATTTGAGATGTTTTAAAAATTAAAAATTATTAAATTTAAATTCTATATGATTAGAATCCATATATGATTTGTTTTCCTTCAATATTATTGATAGAATCAATAAAAGTTTGTTTCTTGTTTTCACACTGTTTTTGTTTTGAACAGGCCGCGCCAAAAATTTCAATTTTTTCGAATACGTCGTTTCTGAACGGCGTCACCTGGTGGCAGTAAACAGCACACGTGTTTATCAATTTATTTTTTTTGAAAACATTTTTGAAAATTTTGTATGATTTTACCGAAAAACGATGGACAAAAGAAAAAATAATAAATTTAAAAAGTCGAAAAATTTCAAGCGAAAATTTAACAACGATCATGGTGATGGCCATAATGATAATGATGTTCAACAACAAAATTCTGGCGGACAATTGATTGAAACGGGCGAAAATGAGCAACCTTTGACGACTATTGAGGATTATGATCATGATAATCCGGATTCATTGAAAAATATGACCAATTCAAATGATAAAATATTCAATCCTAAGCGTTTCAGAAATGTTACCAATCAATCAAAACGTTTGATTATCATATTGGAGCGGGCAAATTTAGAAATTGTTAAAAATAAAGAAAAGTTTGAACTATTAAACACTGATGATCATCAAAATCTTATCAAAAAATTCAAAAAAGATCCAATGTTTTGTCGCCCGGATATTCTGCATCAATGTTTATTGATGTTATTTGATAGTCCGTTGAATCGTGCTGGTTTGCTGCAAGTATATGTTCATAGTGAACAAAATGTGTTGATCGAAATCAATCCACAAACCCGAGTACCACGAACATTTAAACGTTTTGCATTTTTAATGGTGCAATTATTGCATAAACTTAGTGTTCGGGCATCCAATTCATCCGATAAATTGATGAGAGTGATTAAAAATCCAATCACTTTGCATCTGCCGGTTGGTTGTCGTCGAATTGGTACCACATTCAAATCAGCGAACTTGGTTAAACCAAAAGAACTTGTGCCGAATGATAATCAACCCATAGCCATAGTGATTGGTGCAATGGCACATGGTAATGTTGAAGTTGATTATACTGAATCTGATGTATCAATATCACAATATCCGTTATCAGCTGCATTGGCATGTACAAAAATCTGTTCAGCATTCGAAGAAGCATGGGAAATATTCTAAATCAAATTAATTATTTCAACAATTCATATTTTGTAATATAAAAAACATTGAATAATTTTCCTAAATTGAATAAATAAAATGAATTCGATTCCAAAATCCAATGTTAATCAACCGAATGAAATTTCCAGCCAGCCAATAATGGATTCCATTGAAAAAATGCGTGTGCGTATTATGAAGACAGTGAATATGGATTATCGTTTTGAAAACCTGAATCATATCCATTTCAATTCATATTCAAAAAACTATCGAATTCAATCGAAGATTCGACACCAACCATCACAATCAATTGATCGTTCGAATATTTGAATGAAACAAATCTTGACATTCTTATAAATCTCAAAAATAAATTTACTATAGTTTAGCATGTGTCAACAAACTAATTTTTTTCTACGCCAGGAAAGGAAAAAGGAACAAATTTTTTCCGTTCAAATAGATCGGCGTGAAAAATAAATTCATTTCAATCGAAACTTGTTGCTCAACAAGGCAAACGATATTGAGAGAAAAAAGCAAAGTGTGAACACCTGAAGAGATAAGTTTTTTTCTGTTGATCAAATACCCTGCTGTGGTGTTGGTAGAAACACCTTGGTTGGCAAAAAAACTTGTAAAATAATAATAATAATAATGTATTGCAGGTGTTAATCATTTCTTGTTGTGTGAACACCTGAGAATATAACATTAAAGATGATGCATATAAAAACAAGCTCGCTGACCAAACAAATTTGTAATGGTATTATCTAATTCTTATCTCCATCATCATCAAATCAAATAAGAAAAATATTAAAATCTTTATTCGCCTTGAATAACCTTGATCATTCCTTATCCCCTATAGAACCAATATCAAAGATTCAAAAAGATTTTCATCGTCGTCGTCGTTGTTTTTGTTGTTCATGAATGGTCAAAAAAATTGAATAAAGTATTTGGCAAATAAGACTTTGACTTTTACAATCAAACAACAACAAATTATCGATTTATAGAGAAGTTTGATTTGATTTGGTTTGCACCTAGACAAATAGAGATTCAATGAAATATGAGTGGACTGTGTGGTTTGATCTTGATCTTTGATCATCATCATTACAGTCATGATTGCATTAATTTTCATTCAAAAAATTTCTTTTCATTTAGAAAGGCAGCAGAAGGGTCAAAAGTGTTTTTTTCTTTGCAAATATAATTTGGCTTCATTGACCAAATGTGTGAAAAAATGTGAATCGAATTATCGAATTTGAATAGAAATTGTTTTCTTTCTTTCGCGTTTGGCAAGCACACACAATAGCTGCCTTAATAATATTTGCGCGTTACCTAAACACAAAAATAAAGAAAAGAAAAATTGAGAAGCCAGAAAAAGAAATAAAAGAAACGGCGGTGGTTATTATAACACCAAAATTTCAATCAAATGTGACCCTTTTCTGAATTGAATTTGGACCAAATGTGTGCATGAATCGTTTTGACGATGGCTATTTGGTTGTGTATGGTGGAAATTTGCCATTGAAAAGCTAATAATAATAACAAACAAAAAAAACATTAACCACCAAATTGATTTGGCGGCTCGAATCGGCGGAGGAAAGCCAGCGAGAGAGATAACCGCTTTGCACACCTTTTTCAAGATTGGAAAATTTCCTTCTATTATTGTTATTGACGACAAACATTTGTCAAATGAAATTCAATTCTTCGGTAGCCATTCATTTTATCTATACAGATGCAGATTTTATATCCAAAAATATTTTTTCTGTCAAAAACGGATGAATGATATGACCACTAACATTTGTTTCTTGTGGATCTTGTTGGCAAAGAAAAGAAGGCAATAACAGAAAGAATGAAAATTGTCTAAATTGGATTTGAATATGATTTTGGATGGTTAATTGGTTTGCAAAAGGTGTTAAAAACATTAATTCTCGATCAGTACCCACACTTTTTATCACCAACATGAACATGTCATGTGATAATTTTTTGCAGTAAAAAATAATATTTTGTAAAATTAAAAAATCAAAAATTTGAACATTAAACCACACATCACATGATGAGTGATCCAGAAAAACAATATTCGTTTGACAAGAGATTATTACTGTGAGTGAACAAAATAAAATTGATAACATCAGACAATTGATAATGTTTCTTAATCGGATAAATAATATTTTCCACTTTCCTCATGGACACACCTGAGTTTTTTCTTATTACTTAAGTCATGAAAAAATGATAAAAATGATAATCTTATCGTTTTCTTGAGATTTTTATTTTCCACCATCATCATCAAGTGTCAAACAGAAAGATGGCAATAGAGAAATAAAAATTGTATTTGATTTATGATGATGATTATTTACTTAGATCAAAATGTTCTTTTTATTATTTGTATTATTAGGATTATTGTTATTGGTTATCATCCAAAATATTAAGATGGTGTTGTTGTTGTTGATGCATTTTTGTACAATCCATTCTTGTCAATGATAATCATAATGCAACCATGAACAACATTGATTCAATATTCGTTAGCCAAATTTGTTGACCTTAGACAGTTGTTGAATAATAGTAATATCATTCAAAGCACAGTTAACGAATATTGAATCAATGTTGTTCGTCTATGGCCAATATCATCGAACCCCATAACTTGAAACTGCATAACTTGTTTCAATTTCTTTAGTTGATTGCCGTGTTATAGCATAACCCCAACAAGCACACATTCTCCAGTTCTTTGTAAGGACCTTTTTTTCCAAGATCATTCATTCATCACCACCATTCAAACTGACGATTTTTTCCCTCTTATTTGCCCCATCTGAAAAGTGGAGAGAGGCCAAGTTGGTGCCAATGAGCGATTTTTCTTCTTCTTCACCCGAAAGCGCTGCTCACCCGAAATGGTGTGTGTGGTGTGTGCTGATCATCAGGAAAATGTTGCGCGAGGTGTATGGCATAGAGTGTGTGTTCAAACACCAACAAACCAACACAATATACTCACCGCGCTTGTTCATGACTATGGCATTCAATGATCATCGAAGATTCAACCACCACTGATCACAAACATTTTTTTACTGACCATTGTTGTGAATGTTTCTTGTTTTTGTTAATTATTGAATTTTTGGAAAATATACTTTCAAACTAAACTAATGTATTTGAGAAAATGATTCGACTAAAACAATATGTCCACATTTTGATGTTGGTCATATTTTGGTTATTGATTGTTGAATGTTCATCATTGAATGTAAAAATCAATGATTGCCCAAAACGTTGTAATTGTCTATCAGCCAGTGTTGTTAATTGTGCTAATCAACAATTTCATCGGATACCCGTCGATCTGCCAAGATGGACTGAATCCTTGATTATGAATGACAATCCCTTGGAAACCATATCATCATCCTCATTGATCATTTCACCAAATAATTTAACATTGATCGACCTATCACGTACCCAACTAAGATTCATTGACTCCGAAGTGTTCAACAATGTTTTCAATGATGTTTCCTATTTGGAGAAAAGTTTAAAAAATATCAATCTCAACGATAATGAATTGACACAATTTCCATTGATTTATCACGCAAATAGTCTACGTTGGTTGAGCATTGCCAACAATCATTTAAATTATGAATCGATTCAATCGATTGATATATCATCAATTTATCCCCATGTTCAATACATCGATCTATCGAATAACTCGATCAAAATTATACCCAAACATTTTCTTTCCACCACCGTAATGTGGAACATTACTCAATTAATACTGGTCAATAATGATTTGGAGATTATTGAACAGGATGCATTCGAAATGTTTCCCAACTTGAAAGTATTAAAAATTTCAAAAAATAACCTGCAGATTATATCGAAGTCGTGGTTGAATGGATTGAATCATTTGCGAGAACTGGATTTAAATTATAATCAAATCAATAAAATCGATATTTTGGCTTTCGAAGCATTAGAATCATTGATATCGTTGAAAATTCGACGAAACAAATTGAACAATTTGGATGATGGGTCATTTTGGGGCCTGACGAATCTACAGAAATTAAATCTTGATCATAACAATATCAGCGAAATCAGTGAAGGCTGGATTTATGGCCTAGAATCTTTGAAAGAATTGACCATCAAACATAACTCGATTGCCAATATTGGCGATAATGTTTGGAATTCGTTACGTAGTTTGATTGAAATCAATCTCAGTTATAATCGATTACAGCATATTCGATTGAAAACATTCGACAAATTAAACTCGTTACAGACGTTGAAATTGTCCAACAATAATATATCCTATGTTGATGACAATTCATTTCGATCGCTGAAAAATTTGCAAACATTAGACCTATCCTATAATCAACTGTCATGGACACTAGAAGGATCCACTGGATTTTTTAATGGTCTTGCCCATCTGAGAGAACTACGTTTAGATAATAATCAAATACGTCTGATTTATAAACATACTTTCACCGGATTATCCAACCTACTAATGCTGAATCTCACCGCAAATCCATTATCATCCATTCAAGCAGACTCATTTGAATGGTCATCAAATCTGAATCGAATTCATCTGGAACAAATCGATCTACTTTGCGATTGTACAATGAAATGGCTTTATCAGTGGTTACAAACCAATCCCAAACGACAACAATCAGCCAGAAAAATTCATTGCAAATATCCACATAATTTGGCCATTCGAACACAGAATTCATTTCTAGACGTGCAACCAGAAGAATTTAAATGTCAACACTTTCTCAAACCATATTTGATTGAAGATTTCAGCAATTTAAGCAAACCAATTGCAGCCATCAAAAATGATGATATACGTTTTAATTGCAAAGTTGCCACCGGCAGTAATGATAAAATTCAATTCAAATGGTTTCGCAATAATCAACTAATTGAACATGACCGTGCACAAATCGAAAACATTGCCCAACCATTTTCCGATAATGTTACACATTACACCAGTATATTGCATTTGATCAACATCCAAGATGATGACCAAGGCCGATATCATTGCATGGCATCCAATAGCTATGGCAGTGTTTATTCGCATAAATTTTCGGTCAATGTTTATGTTGTTCCTTATTTTCTCAAACGACCGTATAATGTGACCGTAAGAATCGGCCATACAGCTAAATTAGAATGTTCGGCTAAAGGTCAACCTAGTCCGATTGTTTCATGGCAGAAGGATGGTGGCGACAATTTTCCAGCCGCTATGGAACGTCGAATGCATGTCATGCCTGCTGATGATGTTTTCTTTATTGTTGAAGTGAAAAAAACAGATATGGGTTCATATAGTTGTCATGCTGCCAATGATGCTGGTTCCATCGTTTCAACAGCCTATTTGAATGTTATCGAAATACCATCCTTGTTACGAAAAATGGTCGATATCAAAAGTCAGCCTGGTCAAACCGTTTCATTAGAATGTATGGCTACGGGTATTCCTGTGCCCAAAGTTGTTTGGTTTAAAGATGGCCAACTATTAGAGCAAACTGATCGGCATTTTTTTACTGCCGGTGGACAAAGGTTAATCATCGCCAAATCTGCATTGTCCGATCAAGGTCACTATTCATGCAATATTTCCAATACATATGGTACGACTAGTGATTCTTGCTATTTGGAAATGGTAACAATTTCCAAAAGAAATTCCGATAATTTTATCACTTCATTCGGTTATGTGATGAATGAATATTGCTCGATTGTCATTGCTATTGTCATATGCGTTGTACTAACATCATTGGCTTGGATTGTTGTCATTTGCTATATACGGCGACAACATAATTCACATCTGCTGAAAACCTTTGAAAACAACCCAGGCAACCATCATTGTATGGAAACTTCAATTGATTTCAATCAACATGCACAAACATCTAAATTTACCGATTGTGATGAATCGGATGTTATTTGTGATTCGGTATGTTTATTTTTATTTGGTTTGTAAAAATTTGCTCAACATTTGTCTTTCTTTTTCGCAGGATACTGGTATCGAAGGAAGTTGTCAATCACAAGAAGATGAGAGAAGTGTTCAAGAATATCATTCCTTACCAAGAAAAAATCCTCAATTTTCATCAATGAATCGTCATACAAATTCCTTATCCCGTCATAAGAAAACTTTTACTAGTTTTCAACAAAATCGTTCAGCAACATTATTGTCTTTGAAATGTGATAGAAATCGTATTTGCAACAATGATGATGATAATTTCTATCAAAAAAATATCATCGCACAAAAACATCCATACCATTATCAGTCAACAATGATGATGGCGCCTCGAACATTTTCATATAGAGATATTGCTGCAATCAAGCAACAACAACAACAACACGATCATTATTATTATTATTAGTTGTTTATTCATTCATTCAAGGCAGAAAGAAATTAATATTCAACAAATTCATATTGGCCAATATATGGAAATACAAGACAAGCCTAGTTGACTATGATTTGTTTGTTATGTTAAGTCTGTGATCTCAATTTTCTTATTTTGTTTGTTACAAATTTGATCCTGTATAATAATACTTTTGTAAAATAATCGATTGAAATTTCATGTTTTTTCTTGTTTTCTTCACAATAAAATATTTGAATCCTTTTCATTCAAAGCTTCTCTTAGGGCTACATGCACAATTTCTTTCAATTCCGATTTTAATCGATCGATTTTGCGTGATCGTTTTCGGATCGGTGATGCTGGTGATGTTGGCGGAACATTGTTTTTTCTTCTCTTGATCGGTGATGAAGTGTCGTCCTTGCTTTCATCGATGAATTTTCTTTTGGAACAAACATCGTTTGTTGCAGCGAATTTCATTTGATATGGAGATGGTTGATTGCGATGATGATGATCATTGATTTGTCGTTTGTTTTGGTTGTTATTTATAGCAGCAATAAGTTTCTTTCTCGAATGGAAAAGTCTTTTATTTATTGTTAAATTTTCCTTTTCCATTTGATTGAAATTTGAAGTCAGTTGTTCATATGGATTATCAGTCAGACGATCATTGGTTTTGATGATGGGAGTAGGAGGAGGAATTGGTCGATCAAAAGTTGATAAATTCTTTCGAGTTAGCATTGGTGAGGGTTGATGAACATTTTGTGAATATTGGCAATAATCAATATATTCATAGTGATGATCAGGTTGTTGTTTGATGTTGTTCAAACCCGAACGAGAATTATACCAAGGATTCGTTCGGATGCGCGTTCGTAAATGATGGTAATCATCATCATTATCATGATTGACTATTGATGATGATGGTTGACCAACAACATCGTAAATGTGGTTCATATCAAGCATTTCTTTGCATTCAAACGAAGATTGCCGATAATGGCCACTATGGATTTGAGGTATATTATTTCGATTATCAGATTGAATTGGTTCAAAATGATTTCGTAATTTGATATCAATCAATTGATATGATGAATCCAAAACGCTGTTGTTTTGCATCAAACATCTATTAAATTGAATGTATCTACTGAATTCCGATTCCGTCACTTCAATTGATGATTGCACATTTTCTTTATTATTATTCAATCGGAATACATTGGATTCGCATTCCAATTGTTGCTTGGAACGCCGACGGAAACTCAATTTTCGTATCAATCGCATTGTTTTTTGATCAAAGGAACATGTTTAGGAAATCCTATGAGGAAAAAACAAAGTATTACAATCAATCAAATAATAAAACACCACCAATACCATTCACAGATCAAACATGATGATCAATGGGAAAATTTTACACAAATATGGATGGTGGGTATGCTACATCACTTGTCTTAAAATTAAAAAAAAATCAAGCATGTCGCTGGAAGATAGGTTTGTTAGTGATGTTGTTGTTATCATTGAATGTCCACTTTTGTATAGTCGAGAAACAACTTGTTTAATAACACAGCACAGTGAGGATCATTATCAACAACAACGCATAATGGTGAAATCAAACACGCACACCACTAAACTACTTGAACACGTTTATGATCAATAATAATTAGTTAAAAATGATGATTATTTATCATCAACAAAACACTATTATTATAAATCACATGTTATGAGTGCTCCATTGATAATTACCAGGTGTTTCAATCAAAAAAGGTTGCCATTGATTTTTTCTCATTCATTCCATCATCATTTACATCAAATGAAATGAAACGTGTGTTGAAAAGTGGGCTATGTTATGACAATATGCTTGAAACTTCACCAAGCGATTGTTTTTGCTGAATTTATTTTTAAAAATAAATTTCAAGAAAAATATAGATCCACTCGGTGGTTTGTAGAGCAAAAAGAGAATGCAAATGAATGGATGAGAGAAAAGGATTTACGGCAGTGTAAATCCTTTTGAAAGCTATTGTTGTTGCAGGAAAGTGGAATGACGAGTTTTTCACTGTTATGATGGAAAGGATTGTACATAAATCCATTAATCAAATCATCATCATTATCCACAGGTTACTATTGAGATAAATATACGCACAGTGGCTTTTTTCCATTATGATTGGGAATGATCATCACCACTAATGTGTGTCTCTGAAGCAACAATCAAAAAGGAAAGGAAGGATTCCTTTTGTGAATAGCCATGGACAAAAGTTTTAATGACGATAATGATGATGGAAATTATAAACTTGAAATACGATAATTTCGTTGCTGTTTGTCATCAATATTCATTGAATAATTGGATTTTTTCAAAATTTATTTATTTATTCCAAATCGAAACACCTTTTGGAAGAAAATGTGTTGATTATATGATACATTTTATTAATATGATTGTACATAATCATAATCATAATCATTAATCCACTGCAACAACAAATACATTATTCTTTTATTACATTTCATGTATGTGGTGTTTTGTGTAATGAATCAGCATAGTTGTCATCAAGTCATTTTGTATTTTAATTTTTTAGGTCAAATCAGGTAGCCATTGTGAATGATGGTTCAATGATTACAATGAGCCACGCGAATCTCGATTAGCATCACTGGTTCCATTGTTGTTATATGCAACAGCATTATCATCCACCAATGGTTGTACAGGTTCACTATATGAATAGTAGTGCATTATTCATCATATCTAATTAACAATCAGCAAAGTTATACAAACCATCCAGGAACAAGATAGTCCAATTCACATTTAGACAATTCAATGCTGAATGCCAAACCAGCTGGACAACGTTGTAGACGTGGATAGCCACCGACACAAAGCCAATACCTATCACAATTATTTTCAATTGTTACAGCTCCATTGGGTTTTTCATTACAAATTGCTATAATAATAGAGGTGATCATGATAGAAATTAACATAATCATCACACATACGATGTTTTTGACAATCGGGAACATTTTGTGGCCAGTCACACGAATGAATGCGCTCATTATAAAGTAAGGAATATGGACATTGTTGCAAGGTGCCAGTGCCATTCCAACATTGCCAATATTTTGTGCAGGATGTTTCATGCGCAAATGTTCCATAACTCCATGGACAATTGCCAGAATTTGAAGGCGATTCTAGAGATTAGATTTGGTTGTCATTGAATTTTTACCGTTTCGGTTTTGTCAACTTACGTCCCATAACTTTGACGCCATCTGGACAGCCAACAATGTATGGATAACCACAATGGTTATCAATCATACCACGACGATAACCAGCAAAAACCAGACCATTTGGACATTTCTCCTCAACAGCATGACCATCATCATCACAACGATAATAATAATCACAATATTTTTCATGCTCTACGAGCCGAAATTTACCATTCTTGCATAGTTCATTTGGTGTCGATATCTGTGATAAAATTGCACCGAAAACTGGATCAAAGACAAAAACAGATCAATATTGGTGAGAAAAGGATATCCATCATATACACCTACCTAAACAGAAACACAACCCAAACAAACTTGGATTTGAAATAGATTCGATCATTCTATTCGTTTGCTTGGAAAACAGCGTGCAACGTACTATGGATGAGATTTACAAATGATTTTACAATCCAAGTTGTTCAATGTCCAATCAGCGATGAATGTTTATTTGCAAAATTTATCAACAATTTTTCAATTTTCACATCTTTGTCAAAGCAGCGAAAGACAAACTCAAGTGTGTTCGTAAACAATTTACATTTTGCTTCATTACACTTTATTTCATTTGAATCCAAGATGCCAAAAATATATAAATTAAAAAGGCCATTTCAAACAAGATAACAACAACAACTTCAAGGCAAATTAATGGTTCGAAAATCTTCTTTTTTCAAACGAAAAATAAAGTTGTCAAACTCATTTATTTCACTCGTTCAACATTCAAATAAAAGAGAAGATGTTTGCGGTCATTGATATTTGCAAAAAACTTACCATGTTAAGATGGAGGATAGTGTAATTATAAGATCATATTTTACAAGATGGCAATAATATCTTAGATTTTTTAAATAAATTAACTTTTTTTTTGTTGAAGAAAAGGAAATCACAATATTCGAAAAACGACGCCATCTGGTTGTAGACGTGGCAAACTTATTGTTGTTTTTGTTGTCATCACTCAACGTGTGTTCGATGTATGTTTTATTTACGTTTTTCTTCGAAGAAAAATCCTTGTCAATAACCTGCAAGGGACCTGAATTGTCAATGAATTTCATCATCAGTTCTTGTATTTATCAATTTTTTCACAAAATAATTCATTTCAACAAAACTAAATAATGTCATCGACAAAACGGTCATATGTGCCTACGGATTCGGATTCCGAACAAGAAGAACGGATGAAAGATCTTAAAGCTCGTGATGAATTCGCACAGCGATTACAAGAAAAAGATAAAGAAAAAACAAGAAATATAGCCGTCAAAAGTGATAAAAAAGGCCTGGAAGAAGCATCAAAACGGCTGAAATTAGAATTAGAAGATCAAACATTAGTTGTGCCGCAATTACGTAAAGAATCTCGTCGACAATATCTGGCCAAACGTAAGGATGATCAATTAACGCTGTTGGAGGCAGCTATCGCCGATGAAGAATATCTATTCGGCAAAGAAAAACTGACAGAAAGTGAGCAAAAACGTCATGATTATAATAAAAAAATACTAGAACTAGCTCGGCAACATGATCAGGTATCGGAATTTGCCAATATACAACGTTATCATATTCCAAGTGAAGAACAAACCGAAGAATATAAAGAAATTGATGACAATGAACGGGTACCGAATTCAGAACAACGAAAATGGGAAGAAGAACGATTAGGAAGTGCCCGGCTTCATTTCGGTGCTAAAGATGCTAAACAACAAAATGCGGCCAAAGAATATGATCTTATTGTTGATGGCATTGAAATTGATTTTGTGAAAGCCTTAACATTGGCCGGTGATGATGATATTAGCCAAGATGATGATGATGATGATAATAAACGAATGACAGAAAAAGATTTGAAAAAACTGTCGATTGAAGAAACTCGTCGATCATTGCCCGTGTATCCATTCAAAGATGATTTAATCGCCGCCATCAATGATCATCAAGTGTTGATTATCGAAGGTGAAACTGGGTCGGGAAAAACAACACAGATTCCACAATATTTGATTGATGCTGGTTATTGCAAAGATGGCAAAAAAATTGGTTGTACCCAACCACGTCGTGTAGCTGCTATGAGTGTCGCTGCACGTGTAGCCGAAGAAATGAACACCAAACTTGGTTCGCTTGTTGGCTATTCGATTCGTTTCGAAGATTGCACGAGTGAAAAAACCCTCCTCAAATATATGACTGATGGCATGCTATTGCGAGAATTTTTGGGCGAACCAGATCTAGCATCGTATTCTGTGATAATTATCGATGAAGCTCATGAACGAACTTTACATACTGATATACTATTCGGTCTGGTCAAAGATATTGCACGTTTTCGACCCGATCTCAAACTACTCATTTCATCCGCTACGTTGGATGCGGAAAAATTTAGCGATTTTTTTGATGGTGCACCAGTTTTTCGTATACCTGGCCGTCGTTTTCCTGTTGATATTTATTATACAAAAGCACCCGAAGCTGATTATATAGATGCCTGTGTTGTTACCATATTACAAATTCATATTACACAAAAACTGGGAGATATTCTCGTTTTTCTTCCCGGTCAAGAAGAAATCGAACAATGTCAAGAATTATTACAAGAACGTGTTCGTCGATTAGGCACACGTGTGAGAGAACTGCTAATCCGACCTATTTATGCTAATCTTCCTACTGATATGCAAGCTCAGGTATTTGAGCCAACACCACCGAATTCAAGAAAAGTGGTAATCGCAACAAACATCGCCGAAACATCAATAACCATCGATAACATTATCTATGTTATTGATCCGGGTTATTGCAAACAAAATAGTTTTAATCCAAGAACCGGAATGGAATCTTTGGTAGTCGTGCCCATTTCGAAAGCAAGTGCCAATCAACGTGCTGGCCGTTCTGGTCGTGTTGCACCGGGCAAATGTTTTCGTTTATTTACAGCATGGGCTTTTCAAAATGAATTGGAAGACTCCACCGTTCCAGAAATTCAACGTGTTCATCTTGGAAATGTTGTTCTAATGCTTAAAAGTCTTGGCATCAATGATATCATTCATTTTGATTATCTGGATCCACCATCATCAGAAGCATTGATTATTGCATTAGAACAACTGTATGCACTTGGTGCTTTGAATCATTTGGGCGAATTAACACGTCTCGGCAGAAGAATGGCCGAGTTTCCATTAGATCCAATGATGTCGAGAGCATTGTTAGCCTCGGAAAAATATAATTGCGGCGAAGAGATGCTTACAATTTGCTCCATGTTGAGCGTCAATTCATCCGTATTCTATCGACCAAAAGATAAGGCAGTGTTTGCCGATACAGCCCGTAAACGATTTTTTATGCCGGGTGGTGATCATCTCACCTTGTTGAATGTTTACAAGCAATGGATGGATTCGGCTTATTCCAAACAATGGTGTATGGAGAATTTTGTTCAATATCGTTCCATGTGTCGTGCAAGAGATGTTCGTGATCAATTGGAAAAATTAATGGAACGCGTAGAAGCTGAATGTAAATCGTGCGATAATGATAACATAGCCATACGGAAAACAATAACATCCGGATATTTTTATCATACAGCTAAATTAAATAAAGGCGGACATTATCGTACGATCAAAGGAAACAACACTGTTTTGATTCATCCCAATTCGACATTATTCGATGAACAACCACAATGTGTTCTTTATCATGAATTAGTGTTGACCAGCAAGGAATATATGCGACAAGTAATGGAAATCAATCCATCGTGGCTGTTGGAAGTAGCACCACATTATTATAAACCCAAAGATTTGGATGAAAGTGGTACGTTTGGTAAAAAAATGCCCAAACCAGTGGGAAAATCGGCGGCCGATCTAACTCGAAGTTATTCAAATAACGAATGAATCAATTAGCATAATGTAATATTTAATCATTTTTGTAAAAATTATTCAATTAGAAAACTTAATTATTCCAGATGATATCTGTAAATGAACCCCTAATATGCTTATATAATAAAGTGAAATATCCTTTTATCAATATTATTTGATCGGTGTATCTTTTAAGCTTTTACATTTGATTGGCCCTTTGTCTGTTTTCAAAACATTATCTTTCCATTGCGCTATACAATCGGGTGATGTGGATAAATTGATCTGGAGTTTTTCCCAGATTTTTTTCTTCGGGTCGATTATCTGAAAGGTTATCGGTGTATTCTCTTGGTCATCGGTAATAGATTCGAATAATATTAAATCCCCAGGCTCACTATTGGATGGTGGATCTAATGGTTCAACTTTTCTAGGTTCAGCTACTGATGCGCAAAGTATCATTCCCGATGAAACAACACCACGAATTTTAGCTGGTTTTAAATTGCACAGAACAACAACCAAACGATTTAGTAGCTCTTCGGCCGGTATCAATTGTGCAAGACCGCAGACAATATTTCGCGGTCCAGATGGATCGCCAACATCAGTTTTAGTCAAATAAAGGCTATCAGCTTCAGGGTGCTTTTCAATTTCACAAATTCGACCGACACGAATTTCAAGAATTTCTGGACCAGGTTCTTGCACGATATTTCCTTCTGTAATGAAAACAAAATAAATTAATTTAATCACTTGGGAAAGTTATCGACTAATTACTTTTTGAAACTTTGGGATATGCCAGTTCTGTTAATTTTTTAAATTCAGGATCTTTGAGCTTCGCGCGAACAGGTTCGAGAAGTTTATTCAAATATTTTTCCGTGCATTGTTTCAAATCACCAGGATGTAATGTTTGATCTTGAAAGTCTTTTTCCATTTGCATATAATTCGTATAGGTAACGTTACCATCAAATTTTCGTTCAACAACGATTTGTTCGAACAATGAAAACAATACATGCTTGAAAAATGATAATATTCCATTGTCTTCAATGTTGCCCGGTTCACAAAACGCTCGTTTGATTTTTCTTTTGATATCTTCGGCTGAATCTAGCAGATCGATTTTGGAATCCTCTTCTGATGAACTCATCTTACCGCCAGTCAAACCGGGAACTGTGTTAGGATAGAATAGTATTATCAAATTGAAAAGCAATTGTTAATAAGAAATTACCCATCGGGTTCATCAGATGAATACGTTTCGTATATCCCATCATTGGTAAATATTTTTCAGCAAAAGTAAAAATCTTTCTTTGATCAATGCCACCGAATTGGGCGTCAACTTTAAGATATTCTTCATCCAGAGCTTGAAGTCCAGGATAAAGAAGCGAGCTGATCATTGGATGTTGAACTTGCTTGACTACTTCAGCGCCAGCTTTTTTAGCATCATGTTCGGTCAAAATGGATGATAAACGATATACATCCAATGTAAATTCCTTACTCAATTGATATTCGGTGCCGCGAACAAATTTTAGTTTATCCAATGGTACATTGATCGATTCGAGAACTGTTTTGATCAAACATTCATAATATTCGGTTCGATGTTTAAGTAGATCCCATGGTGCTTTCATATTATCCAGATAGGCGTGCAAATCAGCGAACAGAATTGTAACTTGGCATCCAGCCTTTAAAAAATCCGATATCTTACACATGGGAACGAAATAGGCAATATGAGGCTTTCCAGTGGTAGCCGTTCCCCAATAGATTTTCAAATCTCTCTGTTTTACAATCTCTTTCAGCCGATCTTCGCCAAGAATTTCCTAAATTCAATGATAAATGAGACAGAGAAAATCTTTTTGTTTTGTTTCCTACCTGAACATTTCGGGAAATTAATTGAAATTTTTGGTCATCAGTCAATTGGTCTTGAGACATGATTAGAGATGGATATTGATTTGGAGAGTTATTGCAAATCACAAGAGGGAAAAGCCGATGTGTTGGCAACAGCCATTAAATCGATAATTGCATCAGCCACACGTGCAATGATGTGGCTGAGATAAACACAGCCAGACAATGTCAGTATAAATAGCTGCGAGCGTCAGTTTTAAGATTCGAATTTTTTATTCAATCAAAACAATTTTACAATGAAAAATGAATTCGTCAAGGCTGTATTTAATAAGAATGAATTAATGAATAGACAGAATATGTGTAACAATCAGTGAAACAAATAATTATTATAATAACACAGATCAATTGGGCAAATCCAGTTTGAAATGACAACTCGATTCATCGAACATTTGCGACTTGTTGTTTGCTTGTTTATTACGTTTTCTTAAGAAAATATAATTAAGCTCATTCTGTGAATCATTCGACGATGATGACTTGACCATTGCGGACATATTGCGTATATTTACAGGAAAATTCTGACAAATTACTCGCGAAATTTCATCGTTGATTTGTTTGCGATAATCACCACAAAATTGATTCATCACTTGTCGCTTTCGAATGATCGACATTTTATCATTGTTTAAAATATTATAAGCTTTCCAAAGCGATTCTTTTCGCCGTTCATTTTTAGCTTTATCGAATTCATTTTTCAGTTGCTCTCGACACCAAACCAATTCTGCTTTGAATTCAATCGATTTAGCCTCGTCCAAACTGGAATTTTCATTCTTTTTTTCTTGATTGTTATTTGCTGCATTCAGTCTGATGTTCTTGATACCTTTATTTAGTTTTCTGATTCCAGTTGGCATATTGTAATTTTCGAAAAAAATAAAAAATAAAATCATGTGTTGATTTTCCAAAATTGAAGCAAACTTTTTTTAATCAATAATGAACCGTTCAAAGAAAATGTGACGAAATTTTTTTTGAAAACAAACTTTAAAAAATAATAATTCTTTTAAGGATAATGATTGAGTGATTAAACAGCGATATAGAGAGGTAATGCGCTAATTGAAATGTAACAATTTCAACAAAAGCTTTTTTGTGACCACAGAAAATCAGACATAATTTTAGAAAGTTTCGATTTAAGAATATAGCACTTCTCGAATGAACTGAAACAAACAAAAATATTTCGATTAGGATTGTTTTGAGGCAAGTTATTATCGAGTCTGTTACCTCATCAAGTGTAAAAGATGATTCATTGCTTGGTCTTGGTCTTTGTCGGTTGAACATTGGATGATTACCGCCAAACGCACCGGCAAAAGTTGAAAATGCATTACCGAATCCACGTGGTGCGCCCATTGCACCTAGAGCTCCAGGTATCAAACTACCAAAATCACCGAATCCAGTCGGCCCTGAAGGCGATGATCGAATCTTTTTGCTATTCCAAATTTCTATGCAGCGTTTGATTTTCAGTGCACAACAAATGAAATCATTGAAATAGATTTCATCTTCGATTCGATTTGCTTCTTTCGGTCGATGACCATAACGATTGACCAACAGTCGCAAAACAACTCGATTAACATTGATTCCGACTTCACGGAAGGCAGCTTTCAGTTGACCAGAATTAATGGCCATGTTATTTTCAGTGTCAAATTTTTTGAAAATCTCCGACCAATTGCGTAAATGTCGCCATAAAATGACAAATTCATCGAATCCAAGTTTACCTAATTGTGCCAATCAAAATGAATCGTTTTGGCCATTTCGTCCGAATCTTACCTGAAGCATCAGTGTCCATCAAAGCTATCATGGAACGACATGATTCCACTGAAAATCCTTCGAATTTCAGTTCTGGAGAAATTGGAGAAATAAGTTGTATTGTTTGCAATTAGTAATGATTTGTAGCAAACCTTTTTTGAAAACATGATTAATAACTTTTTGCAATTCCATCGCATCAACTTCCATATCATCACCGGCAATTTTACTGAAAAATTTATAGGCAGATTTCTCTTCGGGACGTTGATCGTACGGATCACCAATATCATTGGGACCATCTCTCTGTGTGATTGATCGAAAAGAATTGAATATTTTAAAACAATGTTAATGAGTTTGGTGGATTGGGTGTCAGTGGAAAGCAAACAAGCAAAATGAACAAAAATAATGATTAGGTGAAAAACAAAATAAAAGAAGGATGAATGTTGCAATTAGATAATGAATACAAACCAAATCTGTAGCCCGTTTAGCTCGTTTTTGATGACCCATGCCAATGGAATTCAATGCAGTATTGAAAAAATCATTAGTATTGACATTTCTCCCTTGGTAACAATCATTAGCCATACTAAAAAGCGGTATACACATGTTAATAATTCGCATTAAATCAAAATTAAATGAAGCATTATTTCCTCTATCGTCATATGGCAATGGATCCGGGTCTGGTTTAAAATCATGAACTATTGTTTCGTCGATTGGAGGACCATCGTAAATTGGGGTATTCTGTCAATGTCAAACAGATTCAAGATTAAACAAAACAATTATAGAACAGAGAATCAAACAATTTGAAATTGACAATTTGCAAAACACGGGAATGATAAACTAAAAAAGACAATCTAATCCAAATACGTACATCTTCAGCATCAGGAGTTCCCGGTGAAACTGGTATGTCTTCTTTTTGTGAAATACCAATTTCTTCGTCATTTTCCATGACATGTTGGGCTGGTTTTTCAGTGAAAAATCTGATTATAAAGTCGCCTTTACTATTCGGTTCGAATGTGGATGGTATTATGCAATAGCGGCCTTTTTTCGAATGAAAATATCATCAGTAAAAATTGAATATCAAACAATACAAACCTGGTTTCAATCGATAGCGACCGTTGACTTCACGAAGATTGATAAAAGCAGGAGATCGGGCACAAGAAGCGTTATATTTGAAAAAATTGGTAGTCAGCATTACTTGATCATTGGATTGCCTAGTGAATAATAGAATATAATAAATAGAATAATTGAATGAATTGGATAGAGAATAATCCAACCTCATAACACCATAACTATTTTCATTAACTTCATAGATGACAAATCCAATGGTTAGATTATCGAGACCCATTTTGCGTTTGATACGGTGATTTTTTTGCATCAATGCAACCACACATGTGCAAAGTTCATCATCATCATCATGTTCAGTCAATGTAATCATATATTGCGGATTTAGATAGAATGTATTCAAATGATTACGACAACCGCCCGCACTAACACCCGGTATCCATTGTCCTTCAAAATAATTTACTTGCCAGGCTTTTTTGCTGTCTGAAAGTAATCCATAGATAATCATGCTATCATCAACCAAACAAAACTTACCATCGTCAAGAGAATCAGGAGTCAAGTTGGTGATTTCAATATTGGTGAAGTTTTTCTGAAAATCAGCAAAAGACATCCAAAATTCACCATCAGCGTCGAAGGTCAAACCGATTCGTTGTTTTTCTTCCGATGAAACAATCGACCATTCACGCGATCTATATAAAAGATGAAGACATTATGATATAAAGATAAGATTATTATGGAACAAGTTCAATACTTGTCACTCCAGGCACCAGTCCATTCAGCTTCATTACCCCAAGGATTACGAATACGTACTAATGGCAATTTGCCTTGCACTCGTACATGATCAACATGCACATATTTGACCGATGTTATCGAATAGGCATGACCTTTAATCAGTCCATTATGCATAACGGCTTCCATTTGAGATGCATCTTCCACACTAATACTGCAACCCATAAATGAACCACGTTGATGCGCTTTATGCATTATGGTGAACAAATTGGGTGGACATTCATCCGTTTGGATTTCATAATGTTCAGTGAGACCACCGGTGAAATCTTCCATAGCTTCGCTAGTTGTGCCACCTTTCAACGATTCATATGATCCATGAAGCTTTGCGTAAGCTTTTTCCAATAATGCTCCCCAAAATTCATTCACTTCTTCCGAATGCATCATGACCAATTTGCCGTTGATCGTTGGCAATCGATCGTCAACAACAACATCAATCCATTTGCCATATTGCCAAAAACGAAAATGAAATATACCTGGATGATTGGTCATTTTAAGAAATTAGCCTGATATTAACATTGATTCACTCACCAGCATAATCATTCTTATCGAACGACTGATCAGGTGGAACAACCCGGTCAAAATATTTTTCATTCATAGTTAGATTTGCGACAGCTAATCACAATTACAAACCAGTTTTCAATTATTATAGAAATGATTGACTGTGAAATAAATACCTGCCAAAAACCAACAATTACCAAGTTCACCTTGGTTAACATCGAAACGAGCTGCACCATGGCTGATGAATTTGGGATGATTGACAATCTGATTCGGTCGTAACCATTTGAATTTGCGTGGACCACGTCCATGAAGATAATAGGATTGGTCATTTGCTGGAAATGCTGGATCATCAAACAGCTGTCCTTCCAGAAGACATTTTTCCTTCAATTTTGCATAATCCTGCGGTGGACCAGAATAATTTGATGTTAGACCGGATCTTCGTTCACCGAGCTAAATCCATTTGAAAATAAGAAATGATTAGCGATTCGAAAAGGGGAAAACATCATTATTTACAAAGAAAACATCTCGAGGATAGATACGAGAATTGGGCACTAATGAATTCAATAATTGTTGAAACATTTTTCAATTAAATTCACATGTTTGGAAATGTTGACATTCCACTCAGAGCAGTGAATCGAATGAATGAGAATCATTTATTCGGTTGGTTGCTATAAACAACAATATTTGGCCAACCGAACAATATAGCAAAACAATATGAAACTCAACACATACCAGGTGTGTTTGTGAGCAATGCAGTCATCAAATCAAAAAGCAATGCTACCACAATAGGTCGGTATCCTCACCATCATTCAAATGATTATGCCACTAATAAGTGGTTAATCAGACAAACAAACTATTCATTTTGCCCACACGTTTTTTGTTCATAAGTGAAATTTGTTTCGTGACAGTTATCAATTTGCCTATTAATATTGACTGATATTGGTGAAAATTAACTTTATGAATACATACTGTCAACACTCCTTCATTCTTTTTGTTAGCATTAAAATTGGAAAAAATGCATGGATAATGATAATATTAGTTTTGATATTGAATAGATAAATAATTACATTATAAATTCGATAATCTTCCATGTTGTCAATTTATTATTTGGGTCAATATTTTCCCAATAATAACAAACATTCAAAACCAAAAAGGTGGGCTATCAAACAACAACAAAGTTGGGCAATGTTATTTTTGTTTGGAATGTTGTCGATGGTGAAAAGAAAACAAGGCCTTTAACACATTTGGAATACAAGCGAATAATTCTTGGTCATCATATGTAGTGTGAATGGAATTGATCCACTCCAGTATACACACATATGATATATATTGAGTTTCACTAATCAAAACATCAACATCAACTTGAAACTGTAATCAACACACACTGCAGTGATGTGCTGCTTGATTGGTGATTATTTGTCTATGGCCATTTAATCAATCAATAAACATTTGGATGGCACTTTAGTTGGATATTTGATTCATATTTCATCATTTCCAATAAAATGTTGCTTTTATCACTCTCGAACAAAATTCTGTTGTGGTGGGGATGGTTTTTCTGTTTTGGCTTGATGATGAAGGACAATTGGATAATAACATTATTGGTGTGTTTGTTTATCAAATTTTTATCATTTCTATTTGTTTGTGCTACAACTACAAATTGGTCTTTTTTCCCTTTCTGCTGATGATTTATCAACAAAATAACACCATCACAATCACAGTAGCAGTATCCTTGTTTGAAATGATAATTGGTTACGGTTGTTATTAAATAAAACGAGGAGGTCAAAAAATGACAATCAAAATTCAATTGAATGATTTCCGTAGAGGTATTTTTGTGTTTTAACTGTATCCATCATTTAATTGTTGACGTTGAATGTTTTGTTTTTTTGCCAAAACAATCAACAAGTTTCGGTAAAGGAATTGAATTGTCCATTTTCGGACACACAAACATATCATCAAACACACTATAAAAGTATACCTCTAGAAAATAATCTAAGAAAAACTAACAGCAGAAAAAACTTGTTTACCTTGACTTTTTCATTCACTCATTCGATTGGAATTGATGATGAGTGTTACTTTATGATAAATCTAAGAAAGCTACGGTATCATATTCATCATGAGTGTCATACGTTTGTTGGTTAAAATTACCTTAAAGAAATGATCCTGTGGTTTGAGCGATGTAATGGATTCACGCCAATCCGATTTGATTAGATTGGATTTTTGATTTTTGTATTTCCATTGGGCATTTTTTAATTCTTCCAGTATTTTTTCATCCATTTTTTCCACTTTTTCAACGACATGACCAATTTTCAATTCCTTGCCGATTTCATTGGCAACATTGCGTATGATATTGATTGCTGGGCCACGAAATTGGCTCAACATGCCCATTATGTTGCCTAAATTCGGACCAGGGTCCTTATTACCGTCAGCGGTATTTTTTCGACCCGGGGGCTAATCAATTGATTTGATTAATTGCTGAACATCAATGAAATTGCAGTGACATACCCGAAATACAATTTTCCCATTTTCAAAATGAAAACAATTTATAATATTGTAGCATTGCTTGTCATGCGCATTAACCCCTACTGCAGTATATAAGTCCGAGTTGAAAGTTTAATAAAATAATGTTAGTTCAGTCTTTCACACGTTACAATATCGCTGACAATTGCAGCGGCCATTCTTTATTTGCAACACTTTTATTACAAACAATTCAAATAGACATCAGTAGAGAGATTGGATTGGATAAGCAAAACAAAAGATCAAAAGATGATTTTATTTGTCATTTATAGATCATTCGAGAAACTCAGTCTGAATAATTATTCAGCATGACTGTTGCATTCTATTATTTATGCTTAGTGGAAACAATTTCAAGGATCTCGACATTCACACAATTACCGCACACGCATATGATGATAATTATGCACAAAGCAGACGTATGCATCAAAGCATCATTCTTAGATGGGTGATGAATATTTTTTTCGCAAACGGCAGACGCCCAACAAAAACAAATTCCACACAGACACCGATTATAAAAAATGAGGCTCACAGATTTTATTAACGAAAAATATTTTTGAAGTTTAAAGAGAAAACAACAAACATTCAATATATTATTATTAGAGGATTATGAATCGTTTATTGTTGTCACCACCATCATCATCAAACAATGAGATGTGTAAAAAACTTGAGACTGAAGAAATTGAAATGAATGAGCTTGTATTATATTGATAATTTGATCATCATCAATATTTGTATCTCTCTATCATGTCTACGTGCTTGTCATTCGCCATTCGATCGATTTATCCTTTTTTGATTTGATTTTTTCACCGATCAATGAATAAATGATCGGATAACGCCGATGAAAGTGACATCATTATCATGATTGGTTTGGATGTATTTTTGCTAAAATTTCTATGGTTGAGACTTGTGTGGAAAATTGATTTCCTTATTGATTAAGATTTTATTGAAAATCAATACTGATTCATTATTGCAATGATGAGACACTAATTTGACAAATGCTTACAGGTCAATTAATAATGATGGTATGACTTTGCACTAGATTTAATCCTTGGTAAGGAATGAAAATTCCCCAGAAAATCTATGTTAGTGAAGTTAAATTCGAAATTATTACAAATTGGAATTGAGTGACGTGCATCTAATAAATGATGATCTTATCATCACATCATTGAAAATGTTGATGCAACAACCTTGTTTCATTTCGAACATTAGTGATGATGATGTATGAATTGGACAGTCAAAATATTTGAAATTGACTCATTTTGAAATGTTTATTGGTTGCCAAACATAGCAATAACAATTTTTGTGATTAATGTTGCACACAGGTGATAAGAATGACAATAAATGCGATTAATTTGAATCATTGGAATAGGATCATAACAAAGGGTTCTTTTATGGTCAGTGATGTGAGGGGGAGGATAATCATTGATATAATTTTAGATTTCAGACCATTATGCTCGACACATTTTGAATGATTGATGGAGCATAATTAGCACAGACTGAAGTTTAGAGAAAAACTTTTCATTTTAGTTAATGGATGAAAGCAGACAGTGGATGTCTAAGTGATGATGATGTGATTATTGAATCATTCAATATTATTACATGGTTTGTAAATCCGATTGGATTATCATCATTATCAACTTAAACGTTCCAGGTTGGATGATTAGACAAAATCCATGCAGAAAATAATTTTTTCTGTCTAGGAAGATTAATTATTAGAGATTGAATCTCGTCGCATGGATCAGGGCGTTTTGTTTGCAAAAAACCATTATGCTAATCAATTAGCAAATTGTCTGGACTGAAATAATTTTCTTTTTAACCTTTTTTCCATTTTCTCCGATGATATTGCCTATCGGAAATCCCGTTTCAAAAAAACGTTAATGTTTTTTTGATTCCATGCAGTAATGCAATGGCCAAGGTAGCCAATACATAACAGTACCATATTGGAGTTTTACTTAATTAGGGATTTGAATGTGTTGCATGTTTTTTGTTTCATTTTTCGCAAAAAACTAAACTTTCTCTGAAAAATCCAATGAAGAGTCAATGGAATTTGGTGTCATTGTTATCAGTTTCTTTTTCTCTCTCTCTCTCTCTCTTACCATGTCGATACTCAATTCAATTGGAAAAAAATGAAAGCACCGCCTGCCACATTCGTTTTGATATGAAAGCAAAAATACATGCAATGAATAACATTAATGAATTCGCCATATAAAAAGACCTTTCACAGATTAAATGGTTATTTTATCATCTTTTGCATCGGTGTTTGACTGTTTAAGAAATTCTTGAATCTGTGTTTGTTGTGCAGCATCCTTTTCTTGTGACAAAATAAAACAAACGTGATATCCATTCTTTACACAGTGGTTAAATGAATGAAAAAAAATGTTATCCTTAAATAATAGTGATGTATTGTGCATATTGTTGAAAAGTTGTGCATTCAGTTTATTAATATTATCCTGTAATCAAATATTTGTCAGCAGCAATAATCACAATAAAAGATCAATGATAACTGAAGATTATGCCAAAGCATTCGATCATGGCGCTAGAGTTCGCAATGAAGGTGCATGTCATCAACCACGATCCATGATAATCTATGTGAATAAGACTGATCCCAGTAAAGTTCATCTGCCACGTGGAACAGTGTTACATCGTTGTAATGACCAGACTGGATGTTGTAGCAATCCCAGCGAGAGTTGTGTGGCAATCGAAATGCAGACAGTAGAATTATATTTCATAACAATAACATTACAGGTACAATCACCATTCAAAAATCGTCGTGTGCGACAAAGTCCCAAAATTGAAAAACTACTATTCACCAATCATACACTGTGTGGTTGCCGTATACGAAATTCATCCGATCAAGATATCAATAGTGATGACGATCACAATAGAGAAAACGAAGTGGATTTATGATTTTTATTATACCAACAACAATCTAGCCTTTAACGAATTGTTTGATTTTATTGAATCTGAATTTGTTTCGAATTATTACTTGTAAATAAAGTTTTTTAAGCATTTTGTTATTTTGTCTAACGTTTTTTCCCAATTAATGAAACCATAATGTGTGTAATGTTCAATGAGTTAATCAATTCAAAGATTATATCGTCATTGCTTGCGAGATTATAAACAAATTAATCATAGTTATAAGTGGCAATGTCATTCGTTGTTGCTGCAATCTGTTATTAATTTGTTTGTAGGAAAGAATCATCTTGGATGGAATCATTCAATTGAATTGAGATTCACCCAAAACGATTTGTAACCAATCGAAATGAATATTCATTAGTGGCAATCAATTAATTAACAATAATCCATGCTACAATATGGATGTTTATATTATTTATTAATATTTTGTTTTTGACTGGAAGAATTACATTGGAATGGATAACAAATCGATCATGATAGATTATCGATTGTCTTTTATGGCACATGCCCAACACACAGCAAAACCCTATGATTTATTGTGCAGTTGAAAACAACAGCAGATCTGAATGGCATGCCATTTTTGTTTTCAAGGATAAAAATTGTTGTCCATTCAAAAATTCACATTTTACATCTGAGAAATGAATGTTTTTATTAAGAAAAAACGTTTTCTCAATAAATCAATGATTTTTATTTTATCATAATAAGAAATTGATAAATGCCATGTCATGAATGAAACGTTTTCTGAATCGTGATTTCAAAGTGGGTAATGGTTATCACCAAACTTTTTTATTGTCAAGTGAAAGTGAATGATGTGCATGTCTAGTCGTCGATACAGAATTTTTATTTTCTCAAATTTATTTTAAAATTTTTCTAAAAACAAGCCCATAAAGAGAAAGAAAGACTTATTGAGAACCAATTATCACTTGAATAACATCACCATTATCAGATTCTTGATTTGGCAGAAATGAAATCATTTTCAAGCAACGAAATTCAATTAAAAATTGAATTCAAGTCCAAGAAATAACCAATCTTATCGCCATCATCATCATCATCATAATAAAAGGTTAGCAACATCAAAAAGATTTACTTTGCTTGCTTTCAACGAAAAAAAGATTCACCTCTTTATCGTATGATCAATATATTTTTTTCTTTTAGCAAAAATATTGCATAACAAAACTGAATTCAAAATAATCGATAAATTGAATCAAAAGTTGGCTGTGTTAGCATGCAATGTACATTTGAATGCAAAGTTGGGCAATTTACAAATAAAAACATTCTCTTTATTATAATGACAGAATCAAAAAATATAATCATGATAATGGATTGTTTGAGAAAAAATGAATTTGATTTATAACAAAAATAAATAATGAAATGATTTAGTATGTGTGTTTCCAACAATAAATGATTCCTTATAAAAAGTATAATGGTCATTGACGATATCGGTAGACTTATTTGATGAATCAATCTATAAAAATAAAGAAAGAAAATGTATATAATGATTGTGGGTGTGATTGAGCTTTTAGCTGGTTATTGATGTTTAAGTTAGAAAATGTTTCACAAATCAATATCACATGGAAAGCAACTTTTTCTGATCATCGATCGGAGATGCTAACGATTTGAGAAAAGCAGTCATTGTGGACGGAGTCAAATCGACTGTAGTTATTGAAGGATTCAATGGTGTTAGACCAGTCGGTTCAACCAGACCGGCGAAATCGGCAAAACTGAAACCATTGGAAGGTGTGTTGGTATTATTGTTGGTTTCATTGGTTCCTATCATCGATTGTAACTGTTCAGCCAATCCTGGTTCGGGTTTGATGTTTTGCTGTTGATGAGCCATTGGACGGAATACCAAAGAATTTGGACGTTTTCTTTTCGGCGGTGGCAATGTTTGCTGAGAAAATTCATCCTGTGAAGATGATGTGTGACAAGTAGTCTGGTGATATGATGCAATAGAAAAGATAAGATTACAAGTTGGGAGAATGAAAACAACTTACATTAAGATCAGTATCTAAATCCTCGTCCGCCACGGTTTCCATGGCAGAATTGATGGCGGCGAAATCGATTTGTGCATATATTTGTTGTACAATTCGCATATCAATATTATGACATTGGGATTCGTGATTGAGGAGAACGTCCTTTTTGCTATGAAATTCTTTTAGACGATTTTCCACCTTTTTGATGAGTGCATCATGCTTTTTTTGCAAATCTTTAGTTTGATCAATCAGACAATTGGTTTGATCAACACGCTTCTTTCGACAACGGGCTGCAGCTAATTTGTTGCGTTCCCGTCGCTTTTGTCGTTTAAGAATTTCATCCGAAGATAGCTGAGAGGAAAATAAATGATTGAAAAGGCAATATTATCAGTTAGAAATATCATACATTTTGTGATGAATGTGGTTTGCGTCCACCACCAGTAGATTTTTTCTGACTAGATCGTGTTTTCGAACCAACAGCATTATTTGACTTTGATCGTGATTTTGATGATTTTCGATTAGTTGGCATGTTGGTTGTTGTTGTGATGGGATTTTGTTTGAAATTGGCGAAAGTAAAATGATTGACACTAGCTTGACATGAAGAATTGGTTTCACTACTATAATCGTCACTAATAGAATTATTACTACTGAAACTATCGTTTGAAATGGAATTTGATGAAAAATAATCTATCGATTTTGATGATGATTCCTGATGTAGAAGTGCTAATGGTTGGCTATCCTGGTCATTCAAAATCGAATCCGATTCAATTGGCTGTTGTTGTTGATGAGGTTGTTGCAAATGTAATTTAATATTGACAGTTGGTGGCACAAATCCAGCCATATGATCATGCAAAAAAGGTTTCGGCGGTAATAATGAGTGTTCGAAAAATTGTTCTTCAATATTCTTTAATCGCGTTGGCGTTAATGTTGGGGTCGTTTTTGTTAATCCTCCTTTGAAATGTGACTGAAAATTCAAAAGAAACATCAATGAATGAAACAAAATGGATCAAAACGAAAGGCTTACATTCAATTGACCATTATTATTGTTATGGGAAGAAGATGCATTAGGATTGTTTGTATAAAATAATAATTCCCCATTCGATGATAAAGGTAAAGTCAAAGCCATCTTATCACTCAAATGAACCAATCAATTTCAATACGTTTTCTTTTTCGTAGATCATTTACTAAGTTCCAATCACAAACAAAATGTAAATTAGAGAATCATAATAGGTTCGGAACACCAAACAAAATGTTGAAACATATCATCACTATTTAGGGATTTTTAGTAGTACAGTGGCTATGGAAACTTGATACTAACAAATGAAAAAACTGTTTTTTTCCAGCAATGTGATTATCATGACGGTATGATAAACATTACTGGGAATCACACACTAACACAAATCACTGAAACACAGGATGAGTATGCATAGGATATTTTCGGGTGATTTTGATTAGTTAGTTGAATGACGTGGATGAGTTGAAAACAAATAATTTCTCATAATAATAATGATAAGGAGAATAAAACTAAAAGTAGGTAATTTTATGGAGCTCGGCTATGGCGCTTGACCAAAATGAATTGAAGACTGAGTTGGTAATATGCATTTGTCAACCATATGATATGATATGATGACATCATACTTGGAGTTGAACTTGAAATTGATTATTTCTCAGTCCATTGTAGAAGCAATCTGTATGGGAATAAAGAAAAAGACATGAATGGGTGGTAAACACAGATATTGTTGTTCAACTAAATAAGTCATATGACATAAAGCAGTGTGTCACAGCAATACACATTCAACATGATCAACATCCTTACTTGGAGTAACAATTAATGAATTTTCATGATAATATCACCTTTTCCAATAGGTCTATATTTGTAAAACAAAACAACAATAGACTAATCACGAAAGAAAATAGTCCTAACAAATCAAATTATCAATTATTTCTCTTTGATTGAGGGATGCGATATTGATTTGTGATTTGATAATCAAACACAACGAAAGGGTAAGGTGGCAACAAAACAAAAGACAAACAAGAATTGGATGATGATGAGTGCATTTGATTTGTTCGAAACATCATAAACAAACATCAACACACCATATCAATGCAATTCAATTTACAAAAACAAATTGCAAGGACAAACATTCATAACATGATTCGAAATCAAAAAAGAGATTTTCGGTTTGTATCCTTGCATCGTTTTATTTCGTTTTGCAGAAGGCGAGAGAGAGAGAGAGAGAGAGAAATAAAACTACATATACCAATCATCATAACACTATAGTGATGATGATTATTAATGCAATTTATAGAAATGATCGTCATTCCAAACAAAACCAAAGAGGAAATTGAAGATGTTTGAAAGTTTGTTATAAAATTATTAGCAAATGAAACAATGTTTTGAATATTTCAAGTATTTACTCTCTTAACCAATATTACAAGCAAATTGATAAGATTGTTGATGATAACAGTACCTGATATTTTCAAAATTACATTGTTGATAGTTGGTCTATTGTTGGGCACGAATCAAATGGAAGAATTCTTTTTCTAAATTGAAAATTTGTTAATTTGAGGTCTTTCGTTTGATCGAATGATGATTGTAATGATGATGATGATGACTCATCACACCATCGCCCTGTATTTGTGTAACATGCATGCATGTTGATCATTGTTGTTGTTGTTATTTCCATGATGTAGTGGTGGTGGCAGAAGTGCGTGGTGGTAGTAGCAAGTGGGATTGTTGGTTTGTTTGTATACATTTGTGCAGAGATAGAAAGGATGATATGTGCAGAGTCAGCATTCGCAGCTGGTTGTTTTGAATTTCCAAAGTTATTGCATATCGTCGGATGCAATAACATTTTTTGGAAAATGATGATGATGGAAAAATTGAATAATGCAATTCATAATTAAACATTTTTCAAAATTGAAATAGTAGTTCTTCAATATGATTGTATTTTATTATTGTTTTAATAGATTCATTTTTTTCGATGAATGAACGAACATTCTTACAGTAAAATGAGATGATGATGTGAATCGATTCGAAAAAAATAGGGTACTTACGTATTAGCCTCAAGGCGAGATCAAGTTAAAAAAATTAAAAGTGTAC
>ERZ500997.51-NODE-51-length-35122-cov-9.505005_pt1 | contig 35122 bp, 20 predicted proteins | sample MGYA00248826_ERZ500997 | MGnify/ENA primary metagenome ERZ500997 (study PRJEB25958, sample SAMN03398524) | human skin metagenome | study: EMG produced TPA metagenomics assembly of the Human Skin Microbiome Metagenome (human skin metagenome) data set.
TTAAACCGATAGATGGCTGTTATCAATTCAAACCAATTTTTCGTTTAAAATATTCAACAGGTGTAAATACGCGCGTCATCTAGTGATAAGCAAAATGACTGATGGTTATATTTTCACTATTGTTCTATTTCTACCTATCATGTTCAATGGTTGTCATGACATGTGATCATTTATTTAAAAAAATCTTTCAGTATTTTCTGTTTAATGATGAATAATAAGCGAAAGGCGTCGGGATCTTTAAAAAAGAAACGCTATGAAAAGATTGAATTTCTTGGAGAAGGTCAATTCGCCACTGTATATAAGGCTCGAGATGTTCAAACAGAACAAATTGTAGCCGTCAAAAAGGTTTTTTAATCAAGTTCTTGAATACATATACTTAATATTTTAATAATTATTAGATTAAACTTGGATCTCGATATGAGGTACGAGATGGAATCAATCGGACGGCGCTTAGAGAAATCAAGATTTTGCAAGAGTTGTCTCATGAAAACATAATAGGGGTGAGTGTCCATTAAAATGACTTGTTAAAACAATAACAATTCGCTTCTGTCATTACAGCTATTAGATGTATTTGGTCATGTTTCCGAAATATCACTTGTTTTCGACTACATGATCACTGACCTAGAAGTAATCATAAAAGATACAAACATATTTTTGACTCCTGCCAATGTTAAATCATACATAATAATGACCCTTAAAGGTCTTGAATATCTGCACGCCAAATGGATTTTACATCGTGATCTCAAACCTAACAATCTGCTAATCGATGGGAATGGCGTACTTAAAATTGGTGATTTCGGTTTAGCCAAATCTTTTGGATCACCAACGAGAGTACTGACAAATCAGGTTGTAACTCGTTGGTATCGTGCTCCAGAATTATTATACGGTGCTCGAATGTATGGTACAGGTGTCGATATATGGGCAGTTGGTTGTATCATAGCTGAACTAGTCATACGGCTTCCTTTTTTCCAAGGTCAAACTGACCTAGATCAATTGCTTAAAATATTCCAGGTGACGGGCACACCAAATGAGACAAATTGGCCCGGTGTGACAAATTTACCTGATTACGTTAAATTTAAAGTGAATGAACCAGTGCCGTTCGAAAATATATTCACGGCTATCAAAGAAGATTTAATACAAGTTCTAAAATCGATGCTGGCATTGGATCCTACTCGTCGATGCACGTGCTCACAAGCATTACAAATGGCCTATTTTCATAATGATCCACCTCCAACTCCTGCACATTTATTGCCCAAAGTGAAAAGTGAAACGTCTTCTGAAGCTACCGCAATCATTGATCAAACGGGCGAACCAACATTGAGTGGTACTAAAAGAGCCGGTCTTTTTAGCTTGGATAATGTAATAGCGCCACCGCATGTAAAACGTTTAAATTTTGATGATGATTAATATGAATGATTGTTATGTAATTATAATGATTGACATGCAACAATAAATAGTTGTTCTACATATAATACAAATAGATAATATAGGGATGTACAATTTGAGTTTGTACCATTCTCATAATTGTATAATTCATGTATGTACAAATGACAAAGTAGCATCGCATTTAAATGAGACGCTCTTCCGGTGGTGGTTTAAGAATCTCTCCAGCAGAATTTCCGAACATTTCCTGTGTGGATGGGGAATAAGTGCCACGTGTTGCTCGAGCTCGTTTTATGCTTCGAAATACGATCGACATGATGATTGCTAAAGCTATAGTCATTATGGCACCAACAGATGCAATCAATATGATTACCAGGTTAATCCGTTTCTACATAGAAAAATAAAATAAAACCGAATGAGAAAAAAATATAACTCAAATATTGTCAAACCTTTTTTTCGCAGATTAATCCTTCATAATCGTCTGAACAGATGCAGTAATAACCACGACCTGATTGTACACATGTTCCGCCGTTCTGGCAAAGACCGGTGGCCAAGGAGCAATCATAAATCGGATCACATAGCGAACGATTATATAAGCCTGACGGATTCGGCAAACAAGCACAAAGGGTATGTTGCATTGACATATGTGATACTTTTTTCACACAATGTGAATGCTCTGGATGACATTCAGGCATGTAACATGAACGCCGTCGATCACATCGTTCACCTAAATAGCCAATCGAACATTCACAACTATACGAATCGTTACTCTTCTTCAAACAAGTGGCTCCATTCCGGCATGGTGATGAAATGCACGGATCGATTAGGTATTGGCATATTTTGCCTTCATATCCGTAAGGACATTGACATGAATAAGAATTGACTTCATCTATACAAATGCCTCCATTCTGACAATGGTTGATTTGGCAATCGTCTTTGTTGATCTCACAATCGATGCCTTCGAATCCAGGTACGCAAGTACAAGTATAACCACCGCTACTAACAGCTTGATGACCATGTCGCAAAACGGTTAATTCGTCTAGTTCATATTTGTCGCGAAAATTCGGTCCAAACAATGATGTATCGTGGGTTTTTTGTTGACAAGTACCACCATTTTGGCATGGATTTGATTCGCATTCATCGATGTCGATCTCACAATGATGGCCGGTAAAACCAGGTCGACAATGGCAACTGTAATTGAGGTGCAAATCCTCGCATCTAAGTGTTCCAGATTCAGAACAAGGCATCGGTTGGCAGTCATCGATTTCTTTCTCACAATGGGAACCTTCGAATCCAGTTTCGGTACAATTACATTCAAATGCATTTACCAAATCAATGCAGCGACCCCCATTCAGGCATGGATCATTTCCACTATTGACTAATTCAATACATTCGTCAATGTCGTGCTCACAATGCTGACCACGGTAACCTGAGAGGCATTCGCATTCATAAGTGCCATTACTATTTACACAGGTGCCATTATTCAGGCAAGGACTTTTAATACATTCATCAACATCTTGCTCACAATGATCGCCTTCAAATCCATGCTGGCATTGGCAATGGTAGCTAGCCAACTCGTTGATACAGCGGCCGCCATTCTGACAAGGATTCTGAATGCATTCATCGACGTCCAAATGACATTGTGATCCTTGAATGCCGGACGGACATTGACAAAGATAGCCACCGATCAAATCAGTACAGGTTCCACCATTTTCACATGGATTTGATTTGCATTCATCGACTTCTATTTCACAATTCTTGCCGGAATATTCAAGTGGACAATCGCATTCATAAGTAGACTGCAAATTTTTGCAGGTACCATTGTTTTGGCACGGACCAGAAAGACATTCGTCAATGTCCAGCTGACATAACGGACCAGTATAGCCAGGCCTACAATAACATTCGAAGGAGCCAGGTTGATTGACACATAATCCATGAACACATGGGTGGTGGACTGAGCATTCATCTATATCTAGTTCACAATATTTGCCCTCATATCCAGTTGCACAGTAACAACTATAATTTGTCAAATTATTCAAACAGGTACCATTCTGACATTTATGTTGCTTGCAATGATCTATGCGGTCTTTGCATCGGACTCCCTCAAAACCAGCCGGGCATTCGCAACGGAATCCATTGATCAAGTCGATGCAAATCTGTCCATCGCTACAATTGTGCTGTTGAGCACAATCATCGATGTTGATTTCACAATGATCACCTGTGAATCCTAATGGACAGCTACAATTGAATGATAGGAAATCTTGTGCGGTTACGCATTGACCTCCATTTTGACATGGGTTTTGTTCTGGTGATTGGCATGGATCCCATAATTCTGTACAGTTCGTACCGTGAAAAGGCTGGATGCATTGGCATGTAAAATTGTTAATTCCGTCAACACAATGGCCCTCATTTTTACATGGATTTGGCTTTGGGCAGTCATCGATGTTGTGTTCACAATTTTTTCCTAAAGTCAAGATTATTGTTAACAAATTGAATGCATGAAAATAATCTGTACCAACCTTCGAATCCATCTGCACATAAGCAAATGGCAAGACCATCGGGCCCAATTTGACAATGACCATTGTTGAGACAATTGATTGTATCACATGTGTGCAAAATATGTTCACAATTCTCGCCATGGTAACCTAACCAAAGTAAATCATTATTACTATTTGTGACATACAATTTATAGTTGGCCCCTATCAATTATTAAACATACCCGGTCGGCAAAGGCAACTTGCAATGGTCGAGTTCTCAATTAGATTAAGGCTACATGTGGCACCGTTTTGGCAATTATGATTCAATCCACATGCTTGATTGCGGTATTCACAACGTGGTCCACTGAAATTTCCAGTGCAAAAACAATACACTTCAGCATCACTGACTACTAAACATTGACCCGAATTTTGGCAATGGCCATGACGACAACGACAGAATTCGTCAACGCAATCTGAATGTTCGGGACAATCGTCTTTCGATTGACATTTTAATTCGGCATCGATACCATAATGACCGTCACGACCGATCAATGGATTGATTGTAGATGATTCTAATAACAATGAGGACAATGGTGGCAATATCGTCATTGTTTCCCCGTTTGATCCTTCAACCGAACCTGGATGACTCATTTCTTCGTTTGTCATGTTTAGTAGGGCCACTAGTGGTCCTGTAGTTGTTGGGGCAGTTTGTTCGTCATCATTATGATGAAACCATGAATCTGATGGCCATTGTTGGCCATCGCTAATAGTTGTATATGGCAGTGATTGACAATCTAAAATTGATACCAAATTTAAGATAATGACGAATGTTGTAAAAACTATTCGACGTTTTGGTTGATTTGGTAGTCTGATTGTGGTCAACATATTGAACAGACAACACAGTCTAAGCTTATGGAATATTAGGAATGAAACAAAAAGATGTAACAAGATCATAGGATGATTTCCGTTATTCATCTATAAATTAGCCATTTGAATAAGGAACAATCGATGCGTTTATTCGGTGGTCACAATCCTATAAATGTCGTTGAATGTAAAACGGTCTTCATTCAAATGAAGACCAATTGCACGATGATTGTAGCATTACACATCCGGTGATTATTATTATATGAAATGATGATTTGGTAATTTTTCTACGAACTATAGACAATGTAAATATGACCTATTGTTGGCTTGAAGTGAAAAGGATGATTTAGTCACCAAGTCAGTCAGTTAATTTCACTCGATCAATTGAGGAAACGATCGATTCAAAAATCTATTCATTCACTCTATACGATGATTGTTTGTCACAATATGCATAATCAAAACAGGAGTCCACTATCAAAATTGATGTGGTGCTTGTTGTAAACTTCCTCAAATTCGTATTAAATATGATTACCTTAGACCAAGTTAGAAAAAATTAACAATAATACAAACTGTCGGACCGCAGAAGCCCACAAATACTATACATTTACTTTATATGTTGATATTGTGGGATGATTTACCGATGAAACTTTTTTTTTTTTTTGATTATTGATGAAACTATTTGAGCAGCCAGACAGCTTTTTAAGCATCGACGTCACTCATTTAACAGTCTTCAACAGGTATGATGTACTCGGCATGACTCATTATGTAGCTTCCATTAGTGGTTAAAATTTCATCACAATCAACAGGTATTCTATATGCTGCTCGATTCCTCTGTGAGTATGTTTCAATATTACCACTGCCCCAGTCTCTGCCCTTTGGCCAATACACCATTGTGAATCCATTGAGATGGATTGGTGAGCAACCACTTGTTTCTATGACCACCGCTACCATTTGTCCTGCATTCCTTTAGTTTATTCGAATGGATTATGTTTCAAAAAAATAAAAGAGCTACAGAACATCTTGACAAGTCGATAATGGTTCATCATAATATGACAGTTATACCTATTATCTTATGGTAAAAATAGCCAATAATCACAGCCGATTCAAATCATAAACAGGAACGAAAAAAATCCAACAGACAGGCTGTATGCATAACCGATTGTTGAAAACAATTGTGATTCTATTAACATTATTGTTCAAAAGGCATAAACACATTTTTCACTTCTCATTCTATATTTATAACAGACAGTTTGAACAAAAACGTATCGTTACCCTTAACACCTATCGTAGGAAAACGAATAAAAAAATAATAATGAATTTAGAATGCGACCTCCGGGTCTAAACGTCATTTTCACACTTCTAAGACCCACCCTTCATTTGGAACGCAAATTCGAATTGAAAAACGTCCTATATGAACAGACGCCTTTAATAAAATTGTTTCGATGAAAGCTGAGCATTATAAAAGTAAAACGTAAAGCGATAACTGTAAACAACATCAATAGTAATCGGTGACGAACTGATCTTGTGAGCGTTTTTCTGAATACTCCGTATACAGATTTCATTCTGCCTTGGCTTTTTAGTCGCAACAGCTTAATACTGTTTTGCTGTGTTTTGAAACAGATTGACCATTGGCTGTATTGAAAAACATCAATATCGTATACGCAATAACTATCAGCCAATTTGGAATCAAATTAATAAAATATAAAATCAATTATTGTCTTTAGTTTGTTTGCATATTTTTACATTTGATATTTTTTCAATTATAAAAGAAGCACAATGTCATTTTTATCAAATTTATTCGGTGGTAAATCAAAAACTAAGGCACCAACGCCTGGTGAAGCAATTCAACGGCTTCGAGATGTCGAAGAAATGCTAACTAAAAAGGTTGAATTTCTTGAAAAGAAACGTGATGAAGAACTATTGATAATCAAGAAAAATGGTACCAAAAATAAACGTGTTTCGTTACAAGCTTTAAAACGCAAGAAACGGATTGAAAAACAACTTGAACAAATCGACGGTAAGTTTTTGTATTGATATGGATTTTTGATTCAAATTCAATTTATAAATCTCTCAGGTACTTTAACAACGATCGAATATCAGCGTGAAGCGTTGGAAAATGCTAACACCAATACGGAAGTATTGAAGATTATGGGCGGTGCCGCCAAGGCCTTGAAACAAGCTCACGATAATATGGACATTGATAAGGTCGAAGATTTGATGGACGAAGTTCGTGAACAACAACAGATCGCCGATGAAATATCTAATGTCATCTCCAATCCAATTGGATTCCAAAATGATGTCGATGAAGATGACCTGATGAAAGAGTTGGAAGATCTTGAACAAGAAGAAATAGACAAACAATTGTTGGAAACGGGCGAAACTGAACCTCTTCCAGAGGTTCCTTCGGCCGAGCCGGTCAAGAAAAGTAAGTGTTTATTCAAAACACAAAACTCATTTGCTAAAACGATTTCTAATTCTTTTGATTTTATAGAAACACCCGGAAGCAAACAGAAAGATGATGATGAATTGGAAGAGCTGGCTGCTTGGGCTAACTAAGAAAAATCCTAATACGCCAAACTTTCAATTGGGGCAATCGACTCAGCTTTCATTTTTACCCTACACACACACACAAATTGTTTTACTAACCCAATTAATACACAAGAAAAATATAGTTGTAAATACGATATAAACAAAAATTCCGCCCCACTCGGCCAATAATACCAAATTGGGACACCCACAGATGGTTAATTTTGTTTTGTTGCTGTCTTTAAGTCAACTAATTAAAATAATTCAGTTCCACTTGTTGAAATCAATTTTATTTAAAACGATTGTGTACATTTCAAAAGGTAATCATCTTGCGTCTGGTTATTTTTTTCGTTTTTCTCTTCAATATATTCGGTAACGATAGATTTGATCACCTGAACATGATCCAGATTTCTTTGTGTGTTACTATGCATATTTAACAATCGATGTATTCGTTGTTTGATGGAATATTCGACAGATGATAGTGTTGATGAAGGCTGTGATGATTCCCAACGGAATGAAGAAATCATGACGATGATTTGATCAATGAGTTGCAGAATGAAAAGACCACCTTCGTTCAATCGTATTAAAAACCACTGTTCTACAGTCTCTTGGTCTGATAATGTTGTTTTATTACGGTCGTCGAATTGTCTCAGGCGTTCCCAATATTTGAGATGTAATTCGACAAGTCGTTCAGTTTTGACAAAATTTTGTTCAATAAATTTGTTCAATATACGATCACGGAGTTCGGGACGGCTAGTAAATTTAAGTAAAGCACCGATTATGACCAAAGTATGTTCTTCGATCTGATCGATCAGGGCTGCTTGTTTTCGCCGCCGACTACCACTAACATGACCAATTATTGAACTGGGTCGTAGAAATATGGGCATAAGTACACGAAGGCCAAGAATTTCGATAAATTTATCGGCTAATGTTGTAATGAGCTGTGCAGCCGTTTGATCGTCAGCGACATGACTAAAACAATGACTCAATAATTTCAAGGCACCAATACGCACATCTGTTGGGGAATGTTTTTTTCGTTTCTCTTTTAGTATCAACACCATCAGTTCGATTCCTTCGGCCTGAATAAAAAGCTCGAGGTTTCGGCTAGACATAAATAATGAACAACATAGACAATCGTATAGATTTTCAACATATTCTTCTTCATCGGCAGTAGATGGATCATGTCTTTTGTAATACTAAATGATAATTATTAGGACAATGTAGCAATTTTCAGTTAAATATACAGAAACTTACAGAAAGAACATGTAATAGGATGTCGATTCCGTTCAATGTGCCAACCATGGAACGGTTATCTGAACTATTCTGTAGCAGTATGGACAGTATTTCTGATGCATACAATTTATTCGCTGAAAATATGGGTGACTTGGATTTGAGTTTTCGCAGTAGCCAAAGTAACAACGGTTTAACGTCTTTACTCAGTTCCGGTTTGTAATCGGTAAGATTCTCGATGATTGCTAATAATAATGAAAGATGCAATATAATAAAATAATGATAACAGATAAATTTGTTAAAAAATAAAAAAAATTTACCCAACGAATTATAGATGCCTTCAGACTCTTCACGTACATTTTCGTCTAATCGCTCCATGTTGGCTACCAATGCTACCGTTATCTGTCCATCAATCAATGCATCCATCAAACGACCAACCTGTTCGATCTCATCCACGTCATCTAGATCGGTCAATTCTTGTATCAAAGCAACTACAGAGCAGGCAATATCAGTATTCTCATGCGACAGCAAACCTAACAATTGAGGCAATAAATTCATTTGTATTGCCGTATCGTATAATGATGGTTGAGTGGAAATCACATGCATTTCTTTAATTATATCAAACAGTTCGAATTCGGAATCCATGAATTTGGTAGGATTATCTGCATGTTTGATACGCATCTCTTGATTTTTTAATTGACGCCGCTCCAATTGTAAGATCAAACGTTTCAATGTTTCCGAATCAATTTCATTTACATGTTCGATGCCAGTTTTCGAGAGTAATTTGTCAATTTCTTCGGCGTTAACATGTCCAACTCGGACCGTGGATGTCGTTGGATTGTCATCTAAACGTAGGCGTTTTGGTTTCGAGGTCGATTGACTTTCATTATCATTTTCGTCGGTAGTTGAAAAACTGCTGGTAGGTGGATTATATCTCAATACTTCTTCGATATTCATTATCCAGTGAATAGAATAAAAAGTACCACTGCCAATTTAATCAAATCTAGTGTTTTTATGTGTTTCAGTTAATGAATCGTCAAAATATATCTTGTCTGGTCATTGAAATGCCAACGATAAATTCATGCATTTACAAGGGTCACATTATCTATGACGGGTGAAACGTTTGGTTATTGCTAAATTGAGTTTACTAAATTGAGTTTAACCATTTTAATTTGTATCACCTGAATTTCTATCATTTTAAACATGGTTTATCTATCAAAAATAAAAATAGATAACTTGTGTACCCATATTTGTCAATTGACATCTATGGTGAGTTCTTTTTATTTTAAATTCTAATATCGTATACTATTTTATTGTTATATAACAGTTGATAATTGCTGATTGGTGAGTTGAAAAACCTGCCAACAATTACTGATACACATGAGATCCAGCATCATTCGCATACTCGACGATTAATTCCTGGAATGTCCCGATTTGGATTACCTTGCTAATATTATTGTTAATTAATTCAATTGTTGATGAATAAATTTAAAAATTTAAAAGAGAAAAATGTTTTGTTTAAGTAATGAGATTTTATTGGGCCGAAACATTAATCAAACGAACAACTGATTCATACATTTCGTTTCAAGTATTTCAACAAACTTCTTGATGATTCGACTATAGCTTTGCTTGACACATAATATTCATCTTACAAATTAATATCTGAGAGATAGATAAATAAATAGAAATAACGATCGCATGAAGGTTAGAAAGAGTAAGCTATTGAACAATGATGAATGATCATTGAGCTTTAGCTGTATCTTTTTGTACTGATGCTGCCCATTCTGGTTTATTGTCTTTTTTGGGCAATTTTTCATCCAATTCAATTTCCTTTTTGACCTGTTTAAGGCCTCCACGCATATCCATCTTAGCCAATTTGTACGTCCATTGACGCATCTTTTCCAATTGTGTTTGATATTTGGACACCTTTTTCAGCGGTGGAATTATGCTATGTTCAGGGTTGATTTTGAATAATAAAAAAATTAAATAAATCGAATGAATATTGATTGTTAATGAAACTTACAATTTGCCTCGCATGTCATTCACTCGTGATTGTAAGTCTTGAATCTCGTATTCTTTGAGGCATACAGCCAATTCGAGATCCCATTTCTCTTCGTTAAGTTTGTAGATGCGATTATGATATTCTTTGCAGATGGCAATCAATGCAGCTAATCAATATGAAAACATAAACAGCTTAATTCAAAGGAAAAATTATCTGTCTAAGTTCAAACCTTCATTGCAATCATGAGTTGGCTTCGGCTTTCCAGTTCGTTCGCTAATGGCTTTTTGTCGTTCACGTTCTCGGATTTCCTGTTGTCGCTTCACCTCTTCAGCTGCTTTTCGTCGCAGTAGATTCTTTTGGAATTGATTATCAAATTGATTGACAAGTTTATATCTTTGATACTTACCCTGAGGGCCTTTTTACGTTCAGGCGTCATAAAGCCCTTCTTTTTGGTGCTTTTCATTTGAGCTTCGAGTCGAGCTCGAATCTCCAATTTTTTACGTTCTTTCTCATCGAATTTGGCTTTGGCATCACCCTATATTTCGATGAATAAATGGATCAATAGATCGATAAAATCATTAAAAGAAATTACCATTGTGGACAGAATCTAATGAAACGACTATGGTTGATGGTGAAGAGCGACAAAGTGGATAGAAGAGCAACGATGACGAATGAAGAAATTTTCTGTTTTTTTTCCGTACAAGTGAGGTCGAAAATATGGTTAAAGCAAGCAAACGAACAAATAAGTCAACCAATACCGAATAAAGCGTTCGAAATAAAGAATGTTTTATTCGAATCAACACCCAAAAAAAATTTTGTATAAAACTGGCAACAAGAAAATCAAAGAAAATATTTTGTTCATCGCTGAATACATCCTTGACGCAATGGCCTACCATTTTTTACCATCCCATCACCAATTTCAATTCTTACCGATGAGATCGAAACATCGTAGCAGCAGCAGTAACAACAGTAGTAATTGTTAGACTGACATTTGGGGCATCTGATCATTTACAAAAACATCAAAGACAAATTTAGAAATTTTTTCTAGCCAAAAAAAAATTATTATTTTTCATACACTTAAATTTACAAGATACACCGAAAAACAAATCTGTTTTTCGATGGAACATACAACAGTTGCATTAAGCTTTTGTGCATGCAGATTTTTTATCATCCATGACGATGATTCTTATTATTCCCTTATTCTATCATGAAAACCATTCGGAAAACGGCCATATCATTATCGATTGTCGGCATGAATTTGAATCGAGTAATTATCAGCTACACAATCAAAATCGATCTGTGGGATTCCTCTGCTAAACACAATAGATGAGTCTGTCAACGAGGCGGTGATGAAAGATAACAATAGTTTCGTACCGCACACACTGCAATTAATTAATCAATTAAGCTCATTACAGAATAAAATAGATAATCATCACACAAAGATATCATCGACAGCCATTCATTGTGCTTAATTCTTTCTTTTTTTCTATACAGTCATTAGAATCATGTAGAATCATGTTTTGCTTTCACCGTCATTAACAGAATTGACAGAACGGACAATACTAGTCGGTGTTCATATTCTAGCAAACATTATGTACAATGATTGCCATCATAAACAAACAAGCAATATTGTCGGACGTCATCATAATGGTTGCAATCGTTCTGGAAAATTACAGATTGATTTGATGTTTTACATTTTACATCAACATTTAGGTTATTTTGTCTTCTGATTCGTTTGATTATTTTTAGCTTCGAATTAAAAAGTGTGGCATCGAGCCATTTATTTTAGCTTCATTCTCCCATTGTCCCTTCAAGGTAACTATAGTTTTCCATAACAAATTACTTTTTGTTCTAATGTTACTGCCATCTGATGATTCTAATTTGATCATCACTGTCATGGAAAACGCCTTTCGTATTTGCATTAATCCGAATTTCCGGAAAATTAAATCAATTTAAATTAAATTATAGAATGTAAATAAATTCATTTCAATAAAACAAAGTTTGATAAAGCGATAATTGGCCGAAAATCACATGGCCAATTTCGATTACTTTAAAAACCGGAAAATAACACGTTATTGTGGTCATTTAAACAAGGTGTATGATCTATCGCTGTATTGATTGATGATAAGTTGATTCCAACACCGTTGACTTTTTTGTATTCGGCTGTTCAATTTTGTTTTGTTTCCAACATTCTTCATGTCGCTGCCATTGTGTGTGCCAAAATATTTGATGCTGCGTTTTTTTTTGGCTTGCTCAACAACAAACAAACGGTTGCCAGGATCGAATATTATTCCCTAATATCATCCACAAGGAGAAAAAAGAAAGCGAGAGACTAAGACATGGCTGTATGCCTAAGAATGGAGCCAAAAAAATTTTTCTTTTTGATTTGCCCTCATCACCCGCCATCCAATCATCATAATCACAATCACTTGCTTTCGAGAGCTTCCTCTTGCCATATTCTCTATAACAATTTTAAATAGAATCAAAATAATCCATTTTTCAGCTATCAATAATTTATATGTCAAAATGACTTCAATTGTTTGTAGCCATCGTCCAACCAATAATGCATTTATTCAATCTTAACACTATTGAATCAGAGGTAAGTACTATTCTGATCATAACACCAAAAAGTGACAAAGACTTTAACGAAAACTTTATTTCAATTCTATTGTAATGCTTTAATGCTGCTCAAAAATAGATTCATTCGAAAAGTACGCAGCTAGATTTACATTTTTATTTTGTTTGTGTATGTCTATTGCACTTATAACTTTGCTATCACTCAGTTCCGGCCACATCATCATGAATTTCTTCTTTCACTTTGATTGGGTTTGCATGCTGCGGTTGTTGATGAGGATGATGAATAATTTCCATGGAACATTCCGACTGATTTGAATGTCCTTGAATGGCCGATTCATTTTGATTATCATTGGTATGATCCATGCTGGTAGTCATTGCTAATTGTACATGATGACCATACGAATGGATATGTGATGATTGCTCCAGAATTGATGAAGTTTCAGGCCCGACAGTAGAACTAGCGACTGGAGATCTTATATCACTAGTAGTTGATGTTGTGACATCACCGCTAGCTCCATGACTGGTTGAGCCATCCATTCCAATGTAACCTACATCTGATTTTGGCAAAGTGTTGAAAATCAATCAAATCTGTTATTTTCATGACATACCTGATTGGCCATGATGATATTGATCGTAATGATGTTGGTATTCATATTGTTCACCAACACCGAAAGATGAAGTTGTGGCCGTTAACAATTGTTCATCAATTGATGGATGACGCCGATCATGTACGCTGACCAACATGGCGCACATGGAGGATTCTTTTTTTATCATTGCATCTGAATTTGTATCGGTTTCACCTGAACACTGCCATCCACTTTCATTAGTAGTTGACATCCAACTACTTTCAGCTCCGTTGTCCGATGTATTTATGGCGGACTGATGATGCGAATGATTTAGATTCAGTAGATTTACGTTAGTGTCTAGCATAAGCGAATGACGCTGTAGTAGTTGGGTTGTAGCATTCGCTGGTTGTGAATGTTGCATAAAAGCTAAATTGCATTGGTCATTGTTGAGAAGACGTTGTCGTTTATTTATATGCGGCGAAATGGCCGAAGTTGATCGCCGCAAGCTATTTGATTGTTGCTGACTAGAAATGTTAGAGTTTGTTACTGCCGTTGTAGTGGCCGAGGCCGATGTGGTGGCCGCTGCAGCTGCTAACAATGTGTAAAATGACTCTTGATCGCTGGTCGTAGTTCCAACGACTGCAGCAGCAGACGATTCATCTCCAATAAGAGATTCTGATTGCTGCTGTTCATGATGATGTTGGTAATACTCATCCGGATATTCTTCAAGCTTTATTACCACCGTTTGTGATTGTTGCTGATGATTGTTGTTATTGCTGGTTGTTTCTGAATGATGTTGACTACCTGTACTAAACTGATTACTATAGATGAGATTGTTAAAAACGCTAGAATGATGATGATGATGGTGAGCATTAATTGGTGATTGTTCTTGCTGTCCATGGAATGGCTGACTGATTGAAGCGGCCACCGAACCCATTCGTGTATTTGAAGAATGATGACAATCACTTCCGCCATTTCCTAAATCAGAAACATCATCAACAGTGTTTGTAGGCGTATGACTCAATGTGTAATTGAGCGGATGAGGAGAGGGTGATGATGTTGATGAATTGATTTGTTGTTGCTGTGTTGATAGATAAGCCATTGCTTCTGCCATGTTGACATCATGAACCAATGAGCCTAGGTGCGACTGTTGTTGTTGTTGTTCTTCGTCTTGTTGTGGATAAGTTAGCATCTGACCAGTTTGAGTTATTGATGCTAATTGATTGGGTTAACGATTACAAAGATCAGTGTTTAAGTGAATTACAAACCTCGAGATAATCGAAACAATTCTTCGGAAGTGAACACAACCGAGCATGGATTGATAGCTAACGATGTAGCTGTTGTCTGGGCTTGTTGTTCTTGGTGATGGTGTGTAAGATCGTCATTGTCGGTGCTGCTTGCTCCTGTGTTGCTATTCGAGCTTGATCCTTGGGTTTCTGTGGTGGCTGGGGGAGGAATACCTCGTAAATGTTCTACAAATGCAAAAATGCAGATTTTATTTCCAATAAAAGGGTAATAGTGTAAATCTAATAAGTAAACGGTAATTTATTGCCTACCATGAGAAAAGATTAGATTGGCGAGATATAGGTCCAATTCGCGAACAGAAACATTGATATGGTATGGGTTGACGCATAGATTGGGATAGTGGCAATCAGCAGATTTTTCTAACCGTTCCCCATCCGTCGATTCGAGTGGTATTGCTTTGAACAGAATGACCATGACCAAATCCAAACGCCATACTTTATCCGCTTGTCTTAGACAATCGATGCGGCGCATTTTGCCTTTTTGATCTGGATTAGACAGCACACAGCTAATACGTTTGCGGCCTGTGATTCCTAAGACAAAATCTTCGCGATATTCTTGTGTTATGTCTTTGCGCAGTTTCCCTAATAATCGTGATGCCCATTTTTGCTTTACTTCAAGTCGCTCATTCTAAAGTGTCCAACAATTTAACAAACATTTTGCTAAATAATTATTTCATTTCATACCTGCAGTTGCTCTTTGCAGTGTCGCTCTTCCGCCAGATTCATGCGTTTCTCATGTTTTTTATAATGTTTCCGTTTTGCAGCTTGTAAATTGAACCATGTATATGAGAAACATTTAACGAATGGTAACAGTGCTTCGATGAATGGGTGGAATTCATCCTGCCATATACGAAGAAAGAATGAATGAGACAATAAAGCGGACAAAAATAGCAGAGGACAGCGCTGTTGACATGTGACAGATGCGCGCATCAATCGTTACTGGTCTGGTCACATATACAAACGCATACGGGAGACCGGGCGCCATTTACACATTTGACTATTTATAGCATTAACATTAACGGTCTATAATGTCATCATATATCAACTTGTTACAACTTGTCACTACCATCAACATTGTGATGATAATCTATTGGCGTGACACTTGTGGCGCTTTTCCTTTCTTCTGCTAGGCAACAGAATTAAATTGCCTGGAAGTGGATCAATAACTGTAACTGCCGGAACCCTAACTCACCAAAGGAAGATAATTCATTGGATCTGAATTCGCCAAATTGCTGCTGGCTCTTATATTGGTACTCACTGCAGTGGATAATGATGTCGATAACTGGTTATGATTGGATCGCACAATAAAAGTAGGCGGAGTTGTACCGGAGGATTGCTGTTGTTGATGATGATTCGGATGTCGTTGTGATTGCCCAATGGTCATCGTGTGGCCAACAGTTTCCGGATTGTTACTAGTAACGGAAGTATTTAATGTAGAATTTCTCTGTAGCCTACCGTTTGTTGGTGATGATGCTGATGATGATGATAAAGAGACGTCTCTCACTTCTCGGGATCTGTCCTTGGACAAATCCGTTGTTTGTTTGGTGCCCGTTGCTGATTTTGAAATCGTCTTGATGGATTCGGGACAATTGCCGATTGAATTATCGGTCTCTCCAGTTATTGATGGTTGTGATTTACAATCTAGAATGACCGGACTGGCCATCGATTGAGATTGTTGATAATGTTGTCGTTGTTGTTGTCTTGCTGCTGCTGCCGCGTTCGTCGAAGATGGATAATATTGCTGGCTCGAAGCCGAGACCGAAATCAAACGATGACAAGTGGAGGATGATGATGATGATGATGGTGGTGGTGGTGGTGGTGGTTGTGTTGATAATGTTGTAGATGATGAAGCTATCGTTGAATGATGACGACGAATTTCTGAAAAACTATGATCATATTCATTATGGCTATTCACAACCTTAGGTTGTTCGTTATGACCTGAATTCTGGGATTGTTGTTGATTCTGATGAAGATTCTGGTGGTTACTGCCACCACCAGCAATGGCAGCAGAAATCGAGCCTGGTGATGTGGATGATGACGCGGGCGACCAACAAGATGAAGGACTAAACGCCGTTGTACTAGAATCTGAATGTTCATCATCATCATCATCATCATCAACACCAACATGGTCATAGTTATGACTATTACCATTGGGCGTCAATCGAATGCTACGTTCTTCGATGCTTTTAATTTTAGTGCTCATCTTTGAAATGTAAGAATTTGATATATCGCTAGCATCAGTTTCGTGACTAATACAATGACGAGCAGCAGCATCTGTGCATGAAGATGCTAATGCCAGTAAAGATAGACATTCTTCTCTTTTTATATTTTTCGTTGATGACGGTGGTGATGATGCCACTATGCGATTCTTGTGCCTGTAGCTTTCATTCGTGTAATATTCATTTGATGAACCGATTACTCTATTCTCGCTTAATGTTCTTCTACTTGATGGTTTTTGCATGAATGATTGTCGTATGTTACTGTCATCCCAATCATGAGGCGATATCTGTGCAATGACATTTTCGTTGTAAGATGTGCTAAACGGAGTTGATCCTTCTTTTCCATAGGCTTTCATCATATCTATCATTATCGTTGATTTTTGTTGGTCACTGTAAATCGATGACGACAATGGATAAACGGACAATGAACCACAAGATGTGCCAGTTTGATGCTGCTGAATTTGATTTTCAAATTTATTGATGTTGATGGAATGAACCGTGTTGTTTGGATCCGTATCATATGTACAATGGTTAACGTGGTAAGATCCATTGCTCATTTGATGATTTGATGATTGAAATTTTGCTGCCATTGGTAATGTAGGAGTGGACCGATAATCAATTCGACAAACAGACTGATTATTAGAATTGCTGTCATGGATATTCATCCAACTACCGGCCTGAGGTTTATTCATGAGAATTACTACCGGTAGTAAACATCATGTAATTTTTTCAAACTAACTTCAGGAGAGGCACGCACATACACGCACAAGAAATAACATATGAAAAATAAACTGATGGATTCTATTGACGTTCACATTCATTGCATACGAATGCAAATATAATTACAAACAAGCACAGTTGTTGTTATGACGATTTCGATTGATCATCAAATGTATGGATGGGTTCATATATCTATCAATGGTCATGCATTATATCGATAACGATAAATCGATAAAATTGTCGTTCCTATTGATGTGTGAATGAAAACTTTAACAAATAACAACCAGAGATCTATTGATCCGATCAAAACTCGAATAAATTGAACAGAAACAAAACACACACGCCTAATAGCTAGATAGGGCAACCAAAAAGCTAAAGAAGATAAAGAAAGAAGTGAACAAGCCAAACCTTTTAGTAGGCTGTACCTGCCCGACTGATGTTGTTATTGGCGCCCAGTAACACAGTTCAGGTTGACTCCCGCACATTTACAAACATACACAAAGACAATAATGACCCTTCGATGAAAGAGTTATGTTCTTCGATGTCATTAAAATGCTTTACAAACAAGGAGGAGTCTTTTCAATTTATTAATGCAAAGTTTTGTAGCCTGTGATGGAATTAATTACCAACTAAATGATTGAACAATAAAAAGGACAAACACAGACACACACAGCAGTTGGTCTGACGTAAAACAAATAAGTTTTAAATCGGTGAAAAACAATTGGTCGCATCGACTTAATGATGGTTGCTTTTGTTCGACTTTGCCACCGTGGGCATCAATCCATAATCTGTTAGGAATGCCTAGTGCTATGTGTGTTTGTGCATTACTGATGTGGCTAATATTGTTGCTATCAATAATGATGGTCCTCAACTCATAAACAAGAAGACATAATCATTGATCAAGGCAATCATTAGTTTTGATAATGACATTGACATAGTGCACGTTATATACTTATTTTAATATATCAATCAAGCTTGATCCATATCAATAGAAAGATTAGATTTGATAAATAATCATTCTCACATGCTCGATTTGATTTATATAATCAATATCTTTGATCGTAAACAACCGATTGAATCAAAGGACTTTGATCGTTCATAAAGTCTCGAGAATGCCTTCTGGTGATAGCTCGATTTATATGACTTTAATTATTGTCAAAGCTATGCGATCCATCGAATTCATTTGTTCAATATTATTTATTATCAAAATTCGATGACGAAGACTAATTACGCAAGCACAAAAAACAAACAGCTTTATTTTTTGATTTTCTTGTTTGGTTATTGATCAACCGATTTATGATTGACAGCCATTCTGGTTTTAAGTAATAATTATATGTTTGATGCTATCTTCATTGCTACTTATATTGATAGCGATCTACATGGCCTTCTCTCTCTTTCTCACTCCCTCTCTCTCTTTTATACTATCTTGCATCTGTTTTTGACATTGATAGCATGATTCAATCCCGATTTCTTTTTTTTTCTCTTACCAATGTAACCTCTAATAATGACCCAAATGAATCATGTTTCAAATCATTGTATTCGAAAATGACGCGTGTTTTCACACAACTTCTGCCGGAATCAATCAATTGATTGTCTCCAGTGCAAATGTATTTGTTTTTTGATTACAGGGTAGACAAAAATGACAGCCACCTGTCATCATGTTTTATGCCTGTATTACACGTGTCACAGGTGAATGAGTTAGAACATATCAACTGCGAAAAAAAATTTCTTTCGATTCGACCATACCTGATCGATAAATTCAGCCATTCTGCACTACCGATCAAGCAATCATTCAAAGATTGGAAACAATGGTATTATGGGAATGATATCTAAATATGTTTTAATGTCAACAACTCTTCAATTTGATAACAAGATTACAAATGAAAAAAAAAACAATTCAATCATGATGACTGTGTTATATCATATGAACCACGATTGCGAGTGATTAAAGCCATTCTATGTTTCGATCGATTTGTTGAAGATTCTTGCGAATGAATCATCTTTATTGTCGGATTTGTGCTGTTCTGATTAGACGATAATCTATTATCGATGGCGTTGGATTCGGTGGGTTCAATGATTTTGACATTAACCTGCCGCTGGTGAAATTCGAGTGTTTCTGATGATGATGATGATGATGTTGGAGATGAACGTGAATCAGCTTTATTCGTTGACCTGAACATAAGAATGGCATAAGAATCGAGAATGAAGATAGAATATAAGTCATGATCGATTTGTTCTGTCCAAGATGAAAAGATGACAATGAAGTCCGAAATGAGCGTTCGGGCGTTGATGAGTACAACATGAAAAATTAAAGGATTAACTTACCTATTTTTAAAAAGCAGCACATATGCTAGACCGGCTATTGCCCCTACGACAACCAATGAGAGTATGACGATAGCTACGATCCATCCTACATTTGAAGCGAATTCATTCTCACATCTTTCTCCATAATGTTCGCTATCACAATGGCATTTATAGTCATTACCAATGGGTAAACATTCACCACCCGATCCACATGTATCCGGTTGACAAACACTGACGCAAGGTTCCTGTTCTGAATCTCGTCGATATCCTGGTTGACATTCACATAATCGTTCTTTTAGCCATTTACTTTTATCATCTTTACTTCGAACTGGATCCATTTCAAAACATTGCTGATTATCGTCCGTACAATTACCGCATAACGCTTTGCTTAAGCAACGTTCATTTTTACTGATGGCTGATGGATCATTTGTTTTTAATGGATACGATTTTTCCACTACAAAATATTCCGGATTACATTCGCAGGAAAAGTACCCTTTAGATTCATGACAATCGGACATTCCTTGACAAACATTTACTTGGCTACACGGCTATATAGATGTTTTTTTTTTGAATAAACAATCAAATCAAAATTTAGTGATTAGACAACTTTATAACTGGATGATTTGATTACCTCAAATGATTCAATTTTAGTTTCAAACGCCATTTGTAAGTACGGAATCAAACACCAATTATCATGATTTAAACATTTGATTTTTTTGTCTGTATTAACATCACGACCATAGACTATCACCTGATATTGATTTGAATTGTTCTCGATTTGTTCGGAATCCATACGAACTAAATCCAACTGGAATTCGCGTTCAACTACTCCAAAATTTGCCATCATGATACGAACTTGTTCACGCAACACTTGTTCTTTTATCAATGCGTTCCATTCATTTCGCTTATTTTGAATTCGTTCTTCATTAATTTTTAATGAACGAACTTGTGCTCTAGCCCAATTGATTGGATCAATGTAATCCAACCTATAAGAACGACAATTCATTATTTGTGATGCCGATTTTTGATGATTCATGATTACCTGTTATTGTTGAGAGATGTTTCCAGTATTTTCGAATAATTGAAAAATCTTCCCAGTAATTTGTTGAATTCATCCATACGATTTTCGAATTCATTTTGTAATTCAACCGTCCATGTATGTAACATTCGATAAGCTGTTACGTTTGATTCTTGTCGACAGAAATAACCATCGTTATCATTGTCAGGGAACATACCCGGTAGACAATCACAATAATTCGATTTTATTTTATCTTTCGTAGTATGATTATAAAGTAGAGGCCATAATTTACTAGGATTACAACGACCACCAATTGCTGAACATAATTGGTCATAATATGGTAGCTCACAAACTGGATGACATCCAGACAGTTGGTTTTTCATCAAAAAACTGTCTTCTTTTGATTGAGTTTCATCGACAAACATATATCCATGTGGACATAGACATTCGAAGCTATCTGGATGATCTGATTTGAGAACACATAATGCTCCATAACGGCGACATGTTAGATCGCCTTGTTCGTTTTCATCACAGGCGGTTTTGACCAATCCGCATGAACCATTGTCCAATTGTTGCCACCAATCAGTTAAATCTTTGTCCGTACATTCACAAACTATTCGATTTGTCAATGAATCAACATGCAGTTTATTGTTTGGACAAGCCATCTTAAGATCTGTGGAACAAAGGTTAACATGGAACTTGAAAAGATTAGATATCCACTTACCTTTAATAATGCATTCAATCTGGTCACTTGATGATCGCTTTGCTTCAAATCCTTCTCTACATTGACATTGGCCATCAACACATAGTTGATTAGGGCCGGTACATTGCTGACATGGCTCTGGTACATCCTTTCGTAATTCACATTTGGTATAACTGACATTGGTTGTTGGATCTGTCACAATGATGGCCGTATAATATTGCTCAATACATTCACATTGAAAGTATGGTTCTTCATCTTTAGGTTTACATTTTTGCTGGCAAGGATTCATAGAAGGAAATAGGCATGAATCAGATTTACATTTTTGTCCATCGAATTTAAAACCTTGAGGACATTTGCATAATTGTTGGGAACCTTGCCTCACACAAAACATTCGCTCATCAGGACAAAATCCCGGATCACATTCGTCGCTATCATTGACCACACATTGATTCGTATCATTGGGATCTACTTTGTAACCAGTTTTACATTTACAAAGACATTTTTCATTGGTTTCATCCTCATGACATTTACGTCTTTCTAATTGGCCCGGCATATCAAGCAGACATTGTTGCACTGGAAGACATTTCTTTTCTTCCATTTGAAACCAAAGCGAATTATCTTTGCATTCACAGAAAAAATTATAGTGCTTGAATCGACCTTCATGACATTCACCATCCCCAATCGCACAATATTTATTACCATTGATTTTTTTCTTGTCGTATTCTTGATGTCGAAACTTACAATAATTTTTATCTTCGCAATTACGTCCTTTGGCGCCATTTTCGAAATCGCAATCACATTGATAATCGATGTTTGAACGATTTGACACGTCTCTCAAACATTTGATAGTCGGATCATGTTGATCTTTTAAATTGAGACATTCCTGATTTCTACCGTCTTTATGAATGCATGGATCATTGAATGCAAAATCCATCAATTCGAAAATAAATGGCTTATTTACTGATGAAACAGGATCATCGAAATAAAATTGAATAACTACTTTGTAAAGGGTTTCACTGTTGATGTTTAATTGTGGCACACTGATCACTTTGTTCTCGCCCAATACAATTATATCTTGTTTGTCTTCATTATCTTTCACGTCTTCTTTGATGAATACACGATAAGTACCCACATCGTACAATGGTTGACGTTGTTGATTAAATAAAATGATGTGTACATGTTGTAGATTGTTTGGTTTCATAGAATTTAGTTTGATGGTCATGGTTGTCGGTTTATTTATAGCTTGCTGTAACCATTGACTTTCAAGTTGAGCAAATCCAGTGGTATCTGAATGTTGTGAAATTAACGATATAATCATCGGTTCATCATTATCATCAACCTTTTGGTCTTCCCAACGTCTGTTAGGAAATTTAAAAGGCCACCAATCACTTTTGGCAATTTTCTCGGTTATATAATCATTAGGCTGGAGCAACTGTTTAAGACCGGATTTTGTTCGGCTAATATAAAACCAAGGTTCAGTGGAAATTCGTTGTCCAATAGGCTGTGTTTCAATGCCATGTATTTGTATCAAAGTAAGATCATTAGATTGGTGGTCAAAAGTTGTTACGATGGTCAAAGATTTTAATTCTTCTATTTGTTTCAGGTCAATCATTTCTTTTACACAAAGCTTTTCCATATCACTTGAAAAAGACATCACTGATCGACGATCATCATGAATTATTTCTTTAGTATGTGTCAACATTTTTATTCCTTCAATTTGAAAAAGATTTTGCTCGTTTTCCCCATTTGACATCATTGTAAGATTTAATCGAGCATTTTGACCTGCCAAAAAATATCTGAAACTCAAGCAAATATCGTTTTTGTCATCTTTTGATAAGCTTATGTCGTCGATTTTTATATGGCTACCCGATTTACCAGTGAAATATATGGACGGTTGGTTGTATTTGAATAAAGATGGATCAATTTGAGGGAAATTACCTGGCAGATATTTCATTTTTTGCGCCAAGTTTTGCAGAAAACATTGTGGATTTGTTTCATCCGCTATAGTAGTGCCACAAATCTTCGATTCACGTTTGGTGTTTATTCGTCTACAGCTATCAATATGAAAAAATATTTAGTAATAGAATTGACAAAAATTATTCACTATTTACCTGGGTGGATTAGATTTTGAATCAAATCGATAGCCAATCTTACATTGACATTCAAATTCTTTTTCAGTGAGCGGTACACATTCTGATTTCTGGCCAATGTTTTTTCGACACCATTCAGCATTTTCCTCAGAACATTTAGTAAGTTGGCAATTTCTACCATAATGATCATTTTCGCAATCACATTGATAATTTTCTAATCCAATAGCTATGCAATTACCGTAACCAGAACAGCCATGCCAACAGGGATCAAAGACAGAGACTTCAAAATGGCCATTGTCAATTCCATTTTTATAGAGCCATTCGAAACGAAAACCATGAGCCGAATTTTCTTTCAATATCCCAATTAATGTTTCAATATCGAGAAATTCATGGCAATCAATTTTGTCAATTGCAAAACATACTTGTTGTCGATCTGGTTTGCCAACTTCAATTCGAATCGTTTGATTAGTTTCTAATTCACCTGAAATGCTATATGGATTTTCGAACCAATGTGTAGTCAATATTGTCTGTTTGTTGGTTGCAGACTTGAAAAAAATTGTCTTATTAGTGATGTTGTAAGATTCAATGGCGACTCCAACTGAATGCACATGATTTTTTTGATTAATAGTGCGAATAGGAGGCTGCCAATCGATTGGTGGATTATAGAATTCGATACTTGATTTATCAGTTTGCTCAACAGTTAAAATCAATTGTCCTTGATGCTTCCAATTTAAAGCGGTAAGATTGAGATAATGACTCAGACACAAATCATAAGCTTGATTCCTGTCTATTCCTTCCATTTCAACTAAAACTTCTTGATCAAACTGAAATTTCAATTTGTGAAGTGGAACGGTCTGTTTCTCATCTGGGATATTTTGAATAAAAACACAAATGTCATATAACCGTAAATCAATAAGAGAAGTGTCGAGCATTATGGATTTGCCATCAATTGTTTCTGGATCTTTTTGTTTGATACATTTTTTTTCAGTTTCATCATAGATACGAATTCCATCGGTGATTTCATTATCACATTGACATTTAGCATCATTTTTGAAATTTAAACATCTTCCAGTAGCGCATTCCTTTTCCAAACAAAAGTCTCTTTGACTACAATCATTACCATCGAATCCTTCCTCGCAAGAACAAGCATCTTCCATGTTATTTGCTCGAACAGTTATACTTTGATCGCATTTGCTATTAGTACCCTCACAAATTGAAATGGGTTGACATGGATTACCAAAATTTATCACTTCGATAGTTAATTCATTAGCTTCTCCAGTAATAAATTCGATACGTAAATTTAAGTGAGTACTTTTGAGATTTAGATGAGGCTCGAATTCAAACAAGTATTTTTTTTCTGCGGAAATTGCCGTTTTCTTGATTGATTCCATACATAAACTAGTTACATCACATAGTTTGGCACGGATTTCTTTTACTTGAGAGCTTAATGATAGTATTAATGGCCGCAAGGTAAGTTGATCATTGTCAACATAAGATAACCATTCGGTAAACACAGAATACTTGACAAAGGATTTCAAATTTTTCATGACCAATTTAGTACCATTTCTTTCGACATCAGGAATTGGCATCAATGATTTGGCCCACACCTGATAATTTGTGTCAGAAATCGGAAAGAAAAATGGCGGTAAATGATGACTATCCTCTGTTTTCATTTCGTTTGGTTTCTGTTCATTCATGACACTGATGAACATCAAGTTTTCGGACTGATCATTATCAATCAATTGAATATATAGCTGTCCTTTTGGTGTAGTTGAAGGTTTTGCTAATTTGTCTATGTACAAGAAATCAGTTGGACAGAATCGAAGTGTCTCTTCAGTTAGATTTGATTGTTGATGCTCATGTAAATTGTATAATTCTTGTATGGAATCGTCTTCAAAATTGATATGTAACCAGATTTTCATTCGCTTAATTGGTCGATCCGATATGTAAGCGATTTGTAAGCAAGGATTGCTATTGTCGACAGAAAGATCTACTTGTTCGTGGAGGATAGTTGCCGATTCGATGGCATTGTTAGTTTCATCTTTGTGCCACAAGTATACAAGAGCATTTTTATTGTCGATAAAATTGTTAACCATGTCTGGTGCTGGATTTTTATTCAATATGAATTGGGTGGCTTCCACGTTTGGAATAAATGCTGAATTTTCAAAATTAAAAGCCACGATATCGTCATTTTCTGTCTTTATCTCTATTGTAAATGGGTGTTTGCTAATTTGATCTAAGCCTGTCGGTGTCAGAAAAACCATATACCCGTTGTCGTCTGATTCCTGATTCCAATCTTTTGTTTTTTCTAAGATTTTGTCTTGTGATTTAAAGGAAAGATCGACATTAGAAGAATGATGATAATGAAATAATTGAACACCTTCTGGTGGGTTTAGTTTTTGTGGAATAGAAGAGTTATAGACAAAAATGCAATTTTGTTCCTTGCATTTGTAAAGATTTAATTGGTCAACCTTCGTACCCATGCTTATTTCGAACATCGATTTTGTTTGTTGTTTTAATTCTTTTATCATCATGGTATTGTTCAAATCACTCCAATCAAAATGATCATAAGATATCCGAATTTCTTTCAAAGCTAATATTGAATCTTCACAGCCATTCAGATTACTCATAGTTAGCAATGACTTTTTGTCTAATTTGACTAATTCTTTGCGATCGTTAATTATTATTGTTCGATTGATTTCAACCCATTTTTCCGGTCGGTCCAATGGCAACTCGATTTTTTCATCATAGACATAATAGCTTCGGACACATTTGACATCTTTATCACCATCTTGATTATACCAGATCTTAGCAAATTGGGTTAGCAAAATTTCCTCATAGACATTTTATTGCTATGACTTACCTTGAAAAAAAAATTCAGTCGATTAAATGGCGTTCGATCATAATCTTCAAGCAATGCTGTAATCGTTTCGTTTGTCATTCGATGTGCACCTACTTCATATCGACCTAATGAATAGAAAAAACGTCTACTATCCTGTCGGAATTCATTCCATGACTGTTCTTCAACAGTTGGAAAACTTTTGTTAATAGTAATCCAGTCTTTTGGATCAGCGAATACAGTTGCTTCTATTGATAATAAGCTAATCGATGAATTAATTGATTTTAATTTATTGCATTTACTCACCAAGTTTGTTCGATTCAACTGCCGGCATTTCAAAGATCTGATCAATGAAACTATCGATGGCCACAGATTGGTGAACAAGGATTGTCCACAAAAGGACAATTATCCAAGGTGACATGATTAAATTGATTAATTTCATGCCTGGATTTGGTGTTTATGATATTATTTAGAAGAAATGTTTATGTGTGAAAAATGTAAAATTTTAAAAAATAAAAATTATTGATGAAAAGAAACGCACAAATTCAAATCAAGAATAAAAATGATTGAATGCTCATTTCTAGCCTACTAACCAACAAATGATTGCAATCAATTTACATTGAGGAATTACAATGATAAGATATTTCGCTATGGGATTAACAAATACTGATTAGTTCGCCATAATAGTTTAATCCAAGAGATTATTGTCAATGGAAAAGTGAAACATCCTGCTATGAAGGGCGATGGCAACCAAGCGACCAAGATATTTACCTTAAGGCCTACGTGGATTTTAAATGAATAATTTTCTATTGCATCCCGGCTACTAAACCGGCATTAATCTAGTTTAAACTAGAGCAAACATCAAAAAAACATGGAATGCGAATGAAATACATTGACCAAACAATTGGATTTATTGTCCATATTTAATAATTACAGTAAATGATTGCATATTATTATATTATTCTAGATTCGACAATGCAAGTCTAGACTTATCAAAATTGTTACTAATGATGTTGGTAATTACGGAGTGAATCAATGATTGCCAAATATGGATCTTGTAATTCTGGTTGGATATAACTTTCTTTTTGTGGAATTTTTCCATCATTAGCGTTGAGCGTAAACAACTAAAAATTGAAATTGTGTATTAATAAAAGATAACTGATAACAGCATTCACTTACCCTGAGCAACAGTTTTGATTGAGGATTAACCAAAGGCCGATTTTCCCAATCAGGTAGATATTCATTGAGTCCAACGAAATAGCATCGAAACAACCGATTATTTTCATATCGGGTGATTAGTGCCTGACATCTGTTAATTGATTTACGGTCACACTCACGAAGACAATGAGCCAAATCAACTGGACGGCTAAGCATCAGTGTATTATCGGTCACTTTGGGTGAAACTAGTGGCCATTCGACTGCCATATAAAGACTATCATCTTGACTCTGTATGTATTCCGCTCCAATTTCTTTTTCATTATGGCGAGACACCAAAAATGCACTCAAGGCTTGAGTAAAATTAGTTTCATAGAAAGCACAATCAAAATGCTGCAATTGTTGGTCAGCTTGTCGAACCGGTATGATTATGACCAATCGACAAAAATGAGATTGAATAAAGTTCGATGATTTCGAAGACAAAAATGATGGATTACTGTAGTATAGCAATTTTGATTCCCATGTTCGAACACATCGGTCTAAGCATTGATGGCGATCAGTAACGTTAGATATATGCCAGAATGCCAGTCTTCCGCTGTTGACAATTGATTTAGAGATTGATTCTTTTTCTTTTTCATTTTCAATTCGTTCAAAGGAATCATATTTATCGACTATTTCGTCGGAATCAAATCGTGTGGTTACGAAGGAAGGTATTGAACGTAATCGATAATATTCAACAGATGTAGACCAATCTAGATCTGAATATCGTTGTAAAGTTACATTGTAGTTGTAAAACAGGCAACGATAATCTTCGGTATTGTTCCATAAGCGGCGATTGGGCTCAATAATTACCAATTGACATTGATCAAGATGATTCGTTCGATAGTAATTATATTCGGAACATCGACCTAAGCAATCTTCAACAGTAGTCATATTATCTGTAGCAATCAGAATAGGCTGATACGACTGCCGCATGAAATTCAAGGATTGACTGTAAATCGATGGCTCGACATAATCATAAGTGTCCGTATCGACTAATTGATAGACGAGCACTTGGTCATCTATCGGTGCTTGTATCTTTTGAACATCCATTGCTTCTATATAATCCTGATTTGGATAATAATCGTAATACAAACACTCATATTGAACTAACAAACGTGTTGCAAGAATCGAATCGGACATAAACATTGGACGAGCAAAAATAATCCATCCATTCGACTCTGGTTTGTCAGAGTTTTGACGTTTAGGCCGAAATAATGAGCAAGTTTTCGCATTCAAAGCTCGACTAAAATGATATTGGGCTTTCCATTTAGCATCAAATTCGTTTGATTGCTCGTCAGTCATGATTTCATATTCAGTCAGATTCAGTTGCATGATTAATTTGGGACGACCATTTTGGCTGGAGTTTCTTAAAACTCGATATACATTGATCGGATATTGGGATAATTGTTTTTTATAACGTTCGTGTTGTGATTTCTGCGCCAATTGTGCATCGATATCAATATCATAAATCATACATTCATATTTGTTGTTTATCAATCTGTCAGGCTTGGCCAACACCACTCGGCATCGATCTGGATCGGCATAACCAGACCTAGTTCGAGCCCAAAGTAGTAAACAAAGACGAAGACAGTTTCTTGGATTTGTTTCTCCGTTCAAACGATATAATGGTTCATAACGGCTAAGCAAACGTTCAATTGTTGATTGATTTGCTGATGGGGAATCGCTAGCATTAAATGACTCTGTAGCAAAATAATCGTCTAATGAATCTTCTGGTATAGTCGAATAGAATCCAGAATCTGATTGTCTAATGTTATAATCAGGTAGACTACGTAACCGAAATAATCGAATCGTATCAGTCTCAAGTTTGTTATTTATGACATTCCCATAGAAACGACATTTTAGATGATTAGTTTTGAGTTTTCCGATATGTAATTTTTGACAATAATGAGTTATATGCCCCGATGATAAATCCATTGTATTTGCGAGCAAACAACGGAACAAACATTGTTTCTGATCGGTAGCGCTCATGGTTAATTCGCTTAGAAGCTGATTACCTTTTGTTTGCATGTCACGCGTTTCAATGAAATAATCCATCACGTGATCGAATGAAAAATCAGATAATGGCATCTTTCGCACTGTGAACCATGATTGTTCCGTAAAAGCAATCGGACTTAATTCATAAAATGTACAATTAAAATGACGGGCCTGCTGTTTATACCATTTAACCACAAGAAACCTACATAAAGGTTCTGCAAAAGTTTTTCTAGTATCATGTTTCGAAAGAGAATTGTTGCCAACGGATTGTAACCACGAATTGAAACAATGGCGATAACAAAGATTTTCACTGTCAACATCATACCATTCTTGATAGGATGGCGCAACCGAATATTCAGAATCTCTTATTGTTGCTTGGTCATGAATGTTAAATTTAAGAAATGGCTCAGGAGTATCAAAAACATAGGCTGACATTTCTAATGTTCCAAACAGTTCATTATAATTATCATCAATAATATTTTCTCTTTCACGTTCCAGTTCTCTTTCACGACGTTTACGAGCAACAATAATTGGAGATGACATTCTCTCAAATGGTCTGTCCAATAAGCCAGTTGTTTCGAGATCTCTTTTGGCCATACTAGCACGTTCAGTCATCAACAATTTGAAAAGAATTTGAATCAAATCATCGCTGAACAGGAGGCAAGTTTTCTTTTAGGGAAAAATAATGATCAGTGATTTAAAATATTAGTTATATTTGAAAAAACATACTGTTTGATTGTTGTCTCCATCGAGCACTTTTTCATAAACGGCTACAAATCGACATTTTGGATCAGTCATGGCTGTGCAATAATGTTCACATTCCCGCACATCAGTAATATTTGTTAATCGGCGTTTAGGTTCAAGATAACGACCAAGAAAATATTTACGATCCTCTTCTCCCATCAAAAGTTGTTCGAATAGTCTAATGTAAACAGGTTTATTTTCAATGACAAAATCCGGCTCAATATTCTTGGATTTTCGGTCCATCATTGCAACACCAATAGTCCAACCAGCACGAATACTAAATGAATCAGAAAGAACATCAAGATGGCGTTCATTATCCGTTTGATGCTCAATAAGACAAAGACCTGACGGTCGATGATGCAAAACGTATGCACAGGATTGATGTTGCTGTTCAATACATTGCTGCAGACAATCTAAAAACGTTTTACTAAAACCAATTGAACCATAGAGTCCATTTTGACTTTTGACTGCTTTCACCCTTTCCAAATGAAGACCATCATCACCTTCAACCAAATCGACAATTGAATGTGCCAACATTGGTCGCACATTTTCACCAATCAAAATATCAGAATCATATGCTCGATGCCATCTTGGCTGAAGGAAAGTGGTAGTTGATGTTGGTTCCTCTTGTAAAAATGTTGCAAACTCAATGCCATCACTGTAAGATGACGCATTTGTCAGTGATGTTTGTACATCCAATTCATATGCAAGACGGCATTCCATGTTACGATGATTATACGTAAAACCAACACAAGTAGTCAACATTTGCCAACAATATTTTTGACATTCTTGTAGTGATTCTGTTTGTTTAGTTTGTAAAATTTTTGAATATTGGTTATCTAAACCTTGGTCAGATATCTGGAGCCATTGATAATTCGATCCAGTCTTTTCTGATTCTAATCTAGAAACCTTGCAATCTGTATTGTCTGAACAGTGAGCAATCGTATCGTTAATTTGTGAATGATTTGTATCCATATTTCTAAGATCCGGTGATTTTCGTTTCAATCCTAGCAATTTAGCTAATTCATCGTCCATTAATTGATCGGTATTATTGTTTTCATTAGCATATATCACGTGCGAAAATTGATCATTTGTATTGTTTAAATTGGATGGTGTAACTTTGATGATAGTATCATTTTTAGATGAAAGTTTTAATTCTCGTTCCATTGGAGATATTGTAGTGGTATCTGATGCATTCAATATTCGCGGATCAAATGTAGCGATAAAATGACTAAGACGATTTGCTAATTTACTATTATCTGCCGTCGTAGTCGTAGTTTCTAATGTGTCGACTCGATTTTCTAAGTCATCATTTTCACGTCTTGATATATTCTTCGGTTCGTATGGAACAGTTTTCAATCGAAGTTTTGAAAATGGACGCTTATTTTCATCAGTTGTGAGTATTTTATCTGAGATTTGATGACTATCTATATTACGTGCTTGTATTATATCTTGATTATCATCTGTATGATTATTCTCATAAACAACGCCAATGCTTTTATTGAAAATTGGTGAATTAAAAGCGCCTTTTATTCGTAAATATTCTTGCAATTCATCTTCATACACGACAAAACTTTGCATCGAATTTTGTTTTGACAGTTCTTCATTGATTGGTTGCCCAGATGCAGAATTTGTAGCAATTGAATCTTGTGTACTAATTCGCTGATTTTTTGATTTGAATGTCGAAGTCGTTGTTAGTTCACTAGCTTCAGGATTCGGTTGTCTTCGGACAATTGTGTCATTATCATGATTATATTGATCATTAGCGTAAACAACGTAACTTACTTGCCTTGGTTGATTATGATTTCGGATGTCAACTTGACTTGAATTTGATCGAATGTTAGGTTGATTTGGTAAATATTGACTTCGAGAATACATTGGTGTTGTCTGAGAAAAAGTATGCTGATTCAAAACAACTGGTGGTATCGTTTTCTGCTGTGAATGTGAATCTGAAATCACATCATCATGATGTTTATTTAGTTTATTTAGAGAATCTTGTGACCGAATAGGGTGATTATAATTTGGAATCTGATCAGAATTTGACTGTGGCCGATAAATTTTGTCCTTTTGTAATGTACGACCCATCGGTTTTGAAGAAATTTTTTGGTTTGGAAATCCTGTTTCATAATGAAATTGATGATAGATGCCCGTTTGCGGATCATAATAAAGCTGGTTGGGAGAAAAATTTTTTGGCTCCATCACTATTTTTTCACTTTTTTGAATGTTTGGTTTTCTTATTCGGTTTCCTGATTCCTTACCAATTTGTTTATATTGAGATTGCTTTTGATCTACGGTCGATTCGGTGTTTGTGCTTACTGGGCGTCTATCTGGAAAAGAGGAAAACGGTGGGATTGATGTTTGGTCATTATCATTTTGTTGGTATTGAGCGTGAGAAACTGGACCAACATAACGATGATTAGTCGTTGCCGAATAAGCTGGCTTTCTTGTCATTATCGGGTTTCTTCTTATTATTGGTTCATTGGAGTGGAATTGCGATGAAATGGGTTGCTCATGGTGAGCGTATTGAATTGATGTTGATTCACTCGAATCAAGATTAGTTGTCTCCCGTGAAGATGAACGACAACCAGAATTGTAAGGCCAATCACATGTCATTATTGAAGGATTGTAATGAGTACCTGGCCCACAATCGAACGAATATGAAGCGCCATGAACACAGCGATAAAATTTACCACAATCAGTTGGATTAGGATAAAATCCATCATCTATGAAAATTTGACAATTTTTGGCTGATATTTCTTAAAAAAATTGAACTTTAACCTACCTTGGCATTGAAATGCAGCATAACCATAATTGTATGAAAATGAAATGAACCAGATAAAGGTAACAATATTAATTAATCTAGGTAACATCGTTCATTCCTTAATAAAAAAGAGATTTTGGTTTTGAATTGACAAAATTTATTTCAGATAGCTTAAATTGTTTACAAATTTTTTCTGTGTAATCAACTGGTTTCATTCATGGAAAAAATTCAAATGAACAACCACAATCATCCTAATGAGGATTTTAGCCTCGATGATAAGATTATGAATGACTCAAACATTGATTTTGGCTGCCTCCCCTTATCCTTCAATATGTCATATGAGTGGATTGTTTGTCAAACATCGGTAAATGATGGTGAAATTTTCCACATTTATATCCTGTCATCACTATAACCATTGAGCACGGGTTTTTTTGCATTTTTTTTAAAAAATTTGATAACGCACCCTTACAGCCAACTTTATTGCAATCACTGTATGTTTCAAGCTATGTTTCATACTTATAAACATTATTCATTACGTTGAAGCATGAATCACGATGTTTTCGCATGTAGGATTAGTGGGAAATCCTTATACTTCAACAACAATAAAAATTGACCATTTATTGTTTGTCAAAATTCTTCAGCTCTGATTATTCATACATCAAAAGCTTCCTTTATTACAATGTTCATTCCGTCAATCAAGCTTTTAATCGACAGATTTGTCATTTTTTCGCATCAATCCAAAGTATCATTGAATAAAATATCAAGAAGTAGTGGTGTATGAAAAATGAAATTTATCTTTGCCTCTACCATTTGAATAAAATGATGATACTGTTATTGCAATCAAAATTCTTTTTGTTTATATTTTGTGTGAAAGTTGTCAATGTTCAATGTTGAAATTTTAAAAAATGGCCATTTTAATAACAATCTAAACCGTCAGGTGGCATTCTATTAGTCAATTTCCATTGCGTAAAATTTGGATAAATTAAATGACCAAAATTCAATAGTGGATTCGATAGGTGGGCACGCACGCGTCACATTTATATGACTCTTGATTGACCGACAGTCTCGAAACGGATATATTTAAGTAGAAAAAATACGCGCCAGTCAATTCATTTATGAACTAGCATTCAAAGTGTTCACATCTATATTTTTTATCATTGTTTTTCATTTTATTACTTTAAATGGATTTTTTCTTTTTGATGCAAATAATTCTTGATCAATTCATTTCAAATACATATGACGATTGATCAGTATAATTTTTATCATCCATCATTTTAACTATTATTGGTGGTGTGTGTGTGTTTTTGTGGGTGTGGATGTGTTTTGATTCGACAACCATTAATTCAAAAGAATAATGTGTTATTTGTTACGACGATCAAAATGGCTAAAAGCCATTAATTGTTGGTTCACTTGTTTGATGGTTGCTTTACTTTTAATCAGAGCTACCGATCATAGTATTATCAATAATTTGGATGACGGTCTCAATCAATATCATAGTCATACTAAAGGTAGATTGTTTTTTTGTTGTTGTCTTTATTATCGATCCATATTATCTATAAAAAAAACACAATTATCATTGATCATAGTTAATAATTATAATACA
>ERZ500997.52-NODE-52-length-34290-cov-9.212940_pt1 | contig 34290 bp, 36 predicted proteins | sample MGYA00248826_ERZ500997 | MGnify/ENA primary metagenome ERZ500997 (study PRJEB25958, sample SAMN03398524) | human skin metagenome | study: EMG produced TPA metagenomics assembly of the Human Skin Microbiome Metagenome (human skin metagenome) data set.
TTTCTGGTACACATTTGATGAAATTATGTTCCAATAATTTGTAATTAGGATTTCGAAACAATTCATTTATCAAATATTCAACACCCCATGGATGCGGTCGATGAGCAATATAACGCTCCAACAATACACGCACTATTTGTTCACGAATGTGCTCATTATTATCCTTGAACAATGTCAACAACAAACAGATGAACAACAGGGTTTCATTGTTTGGATAACGTAAATGATCGACCATCGAGTTGATCAATATATAGCGACCTTTCAAATTAAATTAAATTATTAAAACAAACCTAAATGACAAGCCTAATTTACCTTGGGAATCAAAATTCATCAGTAAATGTTGAAAGATTTCCAAATGAACAGAATTATGAATCGAGTTGATTGTTACCGTTTTGCTGGTTTGAATAGCCGATATACCAATATATAAGGTTAATGCATTGATCATTGTCGTTGAACTGGATTGCTTTTCAACATTCAATAGATTTGCGCTTAAACCTTGTGCCAATTCAATAAGAAAATTATTCGGATTGCGTTGAAGTAGATAGCTATCCAATTCTTTTTGAAAATAATGTAATTGATCGCAAAGTGATGTGCTGGGAATTCGAACCGGTGGTATGATTTCATAGAGATTATCTACTTTCAAATTGGAGACATCCGGTATATTGATCGGATTAGCACTGAGAATAATGTTTCGAAGTTGTACAGCACGAATTGGAATAATGTCGCACAGATTATAACAATATTCACATAAAAATTCGGGGAAATCATGCGACAAAATTGCAAATAATCTCAATGTTCCCTGAAATTACAAAAAACAGTATTGATATTTGATTAAAAAGTGTTTTGTTAAATAATTGAAATTACCTTGTGAAGCTCCATATTACAATTGACAATGAAAGAATCCATATTCTGAAGGATTGGTTTGAGAAAAAGTAATAAATCAGTCAATAGAGCAGCATAAAGTGGCCAGGTTTTGTGATTAATCTGGGGGCTATTGTCCAAACATTTTTCCATGAAAATTCGATGCGAAATAAAATCCAACCATGCAAATGTGAATGATGGTATTTTGGATGGACACATTTGATGTAGAAAATTGGAGTAATTGCGCACCAAATGAAATTTGAAAACTTCAAACAGGTTATCATTGCTGACAACCAATTCTTGAAAGCCAAGATTCAATGGCGAATAAAAAAATTCGATAAAAATCGACAAAATGATTCGATAGTAAGTTAGCGAGAAAAAATCCTTTTGGTGAATTTCCTGATCACGATAAGCCGTGGTAGCCAATATTGTCAGAATACGCAATAAAAATTGAAATTTTTGATCCAAATTTCCCTGATTACCACTTTGTTTGATGAACAATATGACCAATACAGAATAGGAATCAATAAATTCATAACATTTCAGATGAATGTTGTTCAATGGAAATGTTGGATGTTGATCAGCATACGATATTATTTGATAACAACGTTCAATGCAGAATTCGAGAAAAAATTTAAAAAAATTTGAAATCGATTCATCATTCTTGAGAACACCCTGTTTGAAAAGCAAAATAATTTTAAATTCAACTAATTAGATTGAGGTAGGCAAATTACCTGTGCATTCATAGTTTTCACCACAATGGGAAACGAGCTGTTGATATCTTTCGAATTATAGAATCGTATCCATTCCTTGACGATTGTTTCAAGAATGGGACCTTCCATCATATCATTATTATTGGATTGATTGGGGTTGATATTGATTCTAGCCAGCGAAAGAATATGCTTCAATTCGATGATCAGTTGGGTATTGGTGGGGCTTTGTTGATTCATTTTCATGGCAACAATTCGCTGCAATAGATCCAATGTTGTTTGGAAATTATTAGAATTAATGCTATTCAGATAATATTTCAGAAAATTCAAAACCATCGGAAAACTTGTCGAACCATTTTCCAATATCTGATAAAATTCATTGTCCAGAAAATTAAGATTTATCAAATCTTGACGATAAAGTATGTCGAAAAGATCGTCCGGAAACGATGTATTCATTGCTATCCAATGTTCAAGCACCGAACGGGTTACATTCAATGTTGTAAAGCGAAGATTATAGGCTCGTTGATCGGCAAGAGCTTTGAGAAGGATCAGATAAAAATCTCTGGCACGTGATATGACAGCCAAGTCGGTGACACCAGTTTCAGCATTCAACAGCAATTCCCGAAGACCATTGATAACATTTTTGATCAAACTGACGGCTGTACCTTGATCTCGGGGATTTTGTTTGGATACTTTTAGAATTTCCAGTACCTGATGCATTGCTTCAGTTGTGTAATGAACATACTCGAATTCTTGAATCAATTCGCTTAGATGTTTGATTAATTTATCATAAATGACAACAAATGCATCGATATGAACTTGATTTGCTTGATTCACGTTCAATGTTGCAGCAGCATTATGTTCATTGTGAATCAATGGATAATTATTGTTGTTGTGTGCAGCGGTTACATTGGATAAAACATTAACATTTCCATAATTCATAGCTTTAGCCGATTGATTATCGATTGGCGAATAGAACGATGATGATTGATTGGAACTGAAACCGGCAATATTTCTTCCCATTTCTTCATAGATTTGCAGTTGCTTCATACTTATCGATGAACTCTTTTTGCTATTAGCATCGGCTGAATTTTTTTGTCTAGCTTCGAAATCTGGTTTCATTCGTTTGTCCAGTTCTTCGATAGCACGTTCGATGCATGTTTTCTGTACAAAACAAACACACAATTCCAGGTTATCATTAATCAATGTTTGTATGGTTGAATCGATCAATTCTTTCGTAACTTTCATCTGGTTTCCCAGAAAATAATTCAACAGTGACATTTGTATTCGATTAAGCAACGGTTCTTGAGTGTTGATCAATGAATATCCAGCAACCAGGGAACGCATCATTTTATGTGCAGCATTACGCATCAATTCGGCATTCGGTTCATGGGCGAAATCTTTTTTCACCAATGTTTCGGTGGTTACCATACAAACTTTGATCACACGATCCGATACAAATGTTATCCAATCTTGCACACATTTTTCAATCAGATTACGAATGAAGTTTTTATGTTGTGGATTCATCATTATAATCTGCAGATTTGGTTGTATAATAATCGATTGTGAAAGATTGGAAATATTGTTTACATTGATTTCGTTATAATTTTGCATCTGATTTACACCTGTTGCGTTCGCTGCCGAGGCAACAACTGCCTGCGGATGCATTAGATTATTATCAATGGTTGAATGCATGGACGATTGATGTAACTGAACGCTTGGTTCTATTACCGATCCACCAATATTATTCGCAATGAAATTGGGCCGAGGAATAGGTGCAGCACCGAGTTGTGGTTCTAATTTCATGAATAATTCTTTATTTTTTAAATCTTGCGATTTTCCCACATAATCATTGATATCCAATTCCAGATGTTTGCATAAAACTTCCACCTCGAATTTGAGGTTCAATTTCAAATCCGGAATACTATGCAATTCGACCAAAATTTTGATCAATTTAACTGTCCATGGACATGGCGGACGAAAAACTTTTGATTTCGATGTTCCCATCAATATTTTCGTCACAAACGGCACAATGAAAAACATTTGCAGTTGACCTTTATGAAAAGCTTCGATCAATAGATTTTTCAAATCTAAATTTCGAGTGAGGATTGGTTTATTCTGTGCCAATGTTATCATTCCCAGCCAATTGCCAAGATTTTTCAGTAATGTTCGATCCTGAAAATTATCCGTTTCCTTATTGGACCGTAATAAAACTTTGATGTTGCGATAAGTTTCAATCAGGATTTTTGCCGACAAATCAGATAGATTTACTTTGACCATGAATGAAGCATATAATTCGTGATAATTGGATTCCAAACCAACACGTTTCATGATGAAATAATGCGAAAACCATTGAAAATATTGATCTTTATCCTTCAGGAATAATTCCTTAAACTCATCCGCCTTTTTGACAATATTCATTTGGGAAAGATTATTAATAATGAATGCAACTTTATCCTGGAAAGCGCTTGGTGGAATTTCCAATTGTTGTTGTGGTGGTGGTTGATCATTCGATTGATTCATTTTATTTTGATTGTTTAAAAGTGTAATACGATGATTTTGTGCTAACGATGGCGGATTCATACCTTGTTTAGCGAATTCAATATATTCGATCAAGATGGGTGGTAAATCACGATAAGCAGGTATATTACAAAGATGATTACAAAATTGAGGAAACTCTTTTAGACGGGTTTTCAACTTATTCAATGCTGCTTGGCCGAACATGAAATATCTAGCCGATGCTTCGGTACGTTTGAGGGCATCCATTACACAACGTAATGCATTGACCATAGTAAGACCTTTGACAAAATTATTCAAAATGATACCGCCGAATATTTCGCCAGTAATGACCAATTCTTTATCCGGATATTGTGGCAAAAATGGATATTCTTTGAATAAATTTCTTATCATACAAGCGGCAATTTCCTTTTCTCTTTTCAACGAAGATTCCTGAAATTTTTTCAACATATCCAGAAATTGATCAATAGTTAATGAATCTGGTTGATCTTGATTGTAAATTCTTTGAAAATAAGAATCGGCTTCTTCCTCAATATCCTTTGTGAATTCTTCTTCTGTTTCAGGACTGTAAGGTTGTTGTTGTTGTTGATTAGCATTGCTGTTGGCTAGCTGTGGACTGCGAACAGGATTTTCGCCAAACAAATGAGATCCTGCAACTGAATCAAATTGATTGGGCTTCATGACGGTTGTTGGTGTTGGTAATTGCTGAGAATTGACGTTGAATTGATTGGGATTAGCCCACTGGTTGAATCTTGTATACATTTTCATTATTTCCAATTCGATCATTGATTTTGGTGAATCGGAAACATGATGACGAAGACAATTCAATATGATACGATACGTTTCATTGGGCAGAGAAAATGTTGCCGGTTCGGTTGCACCAAATATAGCGCATCTTTTTTTCAAAAATTGTATGCAAGCTTCGATAAATTGTGAACCATTTTGCGTGATTTTATCATTTAACCACTTGTCAAGTTTAAGATATTCGCGTCGTGATGCAAAACAAGCCAAATCAATAACAAATGAATAAGTATTACTTGAAAGCAAAACATTTAACACTTTCAGATCTTGCGAAAGATCGAGAATCTTGGAAAGTTTATATGATTGTTCTTCGGGTGATGATGACGTATAAAGTTCAACCATTGCTGTAAGTAAGGATTTTTGGGCCCATGTCAGAATAGTTTTGGGTGTATAGACGAAATCTGTGGGCCAAATTTTCTGTATGATCAATGTGGCATTGGGATTTGGATTATTGTGGCTGACACAGATGAATTTCAACAAAGCTTTGATGAGAACCGTTTCTTTGAGGCCATGATTACCATGACACTCGATCAATGCAAATACCAGCAGATCGGGACATTTATTCAGTGGTGTGAAAAATATCTCCTCAACAAACGATCGCGTTAGTTGATTGGAATCGGAAAGATCCAATAGTATTTGACATAAGCATTGATATTTCCAACAATATATTTGACAATCAGTTTCATATTCCATGGGACATTTCAGATTTTCGATTTGAGGCACTTTTTTAATCAATGTAGGATGTGTACATTTGCTCAATATTTGCTGTATCCAGTCCGACACGATACAATAACGAATGACTTGCTGCTGAAAATGAGCATTGTTTTTCCAAACTTTTGAGAAAAATGTTAGGCCAAGTATGTCCAAACCTGAAATCAAAGGAAAGATATTATTGCTTTGACAAAACAAAACCATGATCAAGGAAAATACCTTGTTTGTCCGATGAGCACAGATAACGACAAACGATGAGAAATTTGTTGAAATCAAATTGTTGATGATTGAATAATTTTTTATAAAAATCCACCGAATCTAATTGACGAAGAATTTCACTTAGTGGCGATTCACAGATTAAATTTTCAACAATAATGTTGGCAAATTTGATTAATAAATCTTCTGTACAGTTAATTTTGGAATCACATAATTTGATTAGATAAGCTGTTATCAGTGTTGGTGTAACATTCGAATGCCTGATTGATTCGATGAAATAGGACGTCTCTTCTAATGACGATGATGATGACGAACATGACGACGAGGTGGTCGCTGTTCCGCTCCCAGAAGTCATGACGGATTGATTTTGATCCGTTTGCTTGATGAATTCCATGTCGATGAAATCCATCCAAATCAATGCAAAATCATCCAATCAATGCTGAATGATGATTGACCAGTATTGCATATATCATTTATCCACAAACAATATTATTTCTCATTCAATCAACTCAAACTTTATGTTTTCTCTCAGTACAAGCTGATCATCATCGGTTGAAACGAATGTCATTGAATGATTTTTTCTGGATGATGACTATTGATAATTTAACAAGTCATCTTATAATCAACCACCATCATTGGATGATCAACATGAGTTGGCAGTAGTGGTGGCAACAAATGTCTACTTGCTTTGAAATTTTTTCAAAATTTGATTGATTTATGGATGAATGGATGTTGAGAATTGCTTTGTTGTTGATTTTGAAATTCTTGTTGAGATGGACAGGTGAAGAAAATGATGATTATTTATTTTTTGAAATGTACCAAAAATAAAAACAAAACAAAAAATGAAGCAAAAAAATTTCTTAAAAAATCAGTTAATATTCAAATCAGTTCAATTCATGATCAAAATATCACCACTTTAAACTTGAGTTTGTTTTCTTCCACAAAAACCTTAATAATTTTCTTTTGTCTTTTTGAATATTGAAGAATTGTGAAAATGTGAAGACACACCGAACACACACACACACACAGTATACTCGATTTTGGTTTGTTTTTCAAGTAACGCCATACACATTTGCCATACACACATATACACACATACAGAACGAAATCACCAGCACAAGCTCATCTCAATAAAGATACAAAGAAACAGCACAGCAAAAGCACACAGCAACACAACTCATCATTATCATCACTTATTTCAAGTGTGTGTAAGAAAGAAGCATACAAATCACACACACACAGTTGTTTGTTTGCTTGCTGGTGTGTCATACATATACAATGTGATGTTATGAGGAAATTTTCCTCAATTTTTTTTCGGGGAAAATTTCTCCAAATGTTGATTTAGTTTCAACATTCGAATGTGCGAATATTTATCAAATGAAAAAATGAGAAAATCAATTTAATTTGATTAGATAATGAATGAAATTTGATTAATATTTTGTAAATTGGATTTGTTTGTAAATAATAAAAATTGATGAGAAAATTAAATTATCATTTCCGTAACCTATTTTTTGTCGATTTGATTTGAACAGACTAAGATTGATGGCATTGAATGTTTTATGGTGACGGGATATGTCATTGAACACGAATTAACCAAGGAAAACGTTTTGCAACTTTCATTTCATTTCTTTTCCATCCTCACTCATCACTCTCCATTCTCTCTCTCTCTCTCATTATCCAAAAATAAAATGACAAGAATGTGTTATATAAAAATCATTTGAACAAGCAAAGCCCGCTTATTGGTAATAAAACGAAAGTGTGTTGTTGGGTGTCTTCTCCTTAACTAACTAAGATGGTCGACTGATTAACTTTTGCCATCATAAAACATTTTTCATTCTTTTTGCTCATTATTCACTAGAATCTCTGGCTAAATAAATTTGATTAGGATTTTAGATTTTGGTGGTTTTTGAATTTTTGAATTGAATGAAATAAACCATGGTTGGACCTGATTGCAACGAATGTAAATCATCATCCACATTATGCATTTTACATTTTAATGATTGTTATAATGTTGAACCTTGTGATCAAGAACCTGTTGGTGGTGCTGCGCGTTTTGCTCATGCATTACATGAATTTGCTAATCTGGATCCATTAACTTTGTTCAGTGGTGATATCATCTCTCCAAGTATTAGTAAGTGTTGTTGATTTATATTATTATTATTATGATTTATCAATTTCAATTTGAACAGTGAGCTCATTCACCAAAGGTGAACAAATGTTACCCGTTTTGGAACGTTGTAATGTTGATTGTGCCTTATTTGGCAATCATGAATTCGGTGAGGATTTTTCCATCTCCATTAATTTTGATCTAACAACGTTTTTTCTGAAAAATAGATTTTGGTCTTGAATGTCTGTTATCGTTTGTGAAACGAACAAATTTTCCATGGTTAATGAGCAATGTCATTGATAAAAATACTGGCCAACCACTTGGTGGCGGAAAAATTTCCTGCATTATTGAAAAAGGAAATCTAAAAGTAAATGAGTGATGACAATTAAACAATACTTGTTCTCATATTGATTGTTCTCTAGATTGGGCTGATAGGGTTGATCGAAGAAGAATGGTTATCAACACTCGTACTGGACGAAGATGATATTGAATATTCGGATTTCGTTATCGAAGGACGTCGATTAGCACGATATCTTAAGGAAGAGGTAATTTTGGAAAAGAAAAATGAAAAAATGTTATAAAATGATTGAAATTTTCTAGGATGGTGTTGATATTGTGATAGCATTGACACATATGCGAACATATAATGATATACGTTTGGCCGAACAAGTGGATGAGATCGATTTGTTTCTTGGTGGACATGATCATGTTTATGAAATTCGTAAAATCAATCAAAAGCTAGTGATCAAAAGTGGATCGGATTTTCGACAATTCAGTAAAATCGTTCTATGTTATGATCACGAAAAGAAAAAAATTGTCGACATTCAAGTCGATGAAATGAATATCACATCGGATATTGATGAGGATGCTGAATTGGTTGTTGAATTGGATAAATTCAAAACTGTATTGGAAGAAAAAATGGAAGACACTATTGCCATAATTGACTGTGATCTTGATGGCCGATTTGCCAGCGTACGAACCAAAGAAACCAATCTAGGAAATCTTATTACCGACGTTATGCTTTATGCTGTACCTGATGCTGATTTTGCATTAATCAATTCCGGAACATTACGTAGTGATCGAATTCATCCAAAAGGTGCATTAAAAATGCGCGATTTGGTCAATATCTTACCCTACATGGAATCATTATTAGTCATTTACATTGATGGTCGACAAATATACCGGGCATTAGAGAATGGCGTTTCTCAATTTCCAAAATTCGAAGGACGTTTTCCTCAGGTTTCCGGTATTAGTTTTCGATTTGATTCGAAAAAACCGGCTGGATCTCGTGTCGATATGGAAAGCATACGAATACAAAATGAACCATTGATTGAAAGTAAATACTATAAAATGATAACCAAAGAATTTATTGTACAAGGTAAAGATGGCTATGAAGTTCTGAAAGAGTGTTCTATCTATAAAAATACAGAAGAATGTTTAACACTGTTACAAGCTTTCACAGAATATTTGCAAGCATATAAATTACTAATGCCAAATGCAACCAATGCAAAACCACCATCTATTCGTCGAAATTCCCTGAAATTGATTTCAACAAATATAAACCACCATCATCATCATGATGTTTGCCATTTAAATCCTCAGGTGGAAGATAGGATTATAATTATTTAAAATGTATTCAATGTTGCTTTTTATTGATTTTATTTTTGTTTTTTTTTTTGTAACAAGTTTTATAATAACCCAGATCACAATGAATTGACTTTGTTGGAAACCAACAAAGGAATGGCTTTCAATTCTGATTTAAGACAAATATATTCACCCGTTATACACATGATTGTTATACAGATTATGTTTAAAAGCCACCAGGAAAATGTTGTTGGTACATGTCCCATGTAAAATCGAACCAATATTAAATGAATTATGAATAAAGTGAGTGTAAAATCCAGACATTTTTTTGCTCGTCGCACGATAAAATGCAAGATCAATGCCCTGTTTAATAAAATGATTATTATCAAAACACTCTAACAAAACAAGCAAACAGACCCGAAAAAAGAGTTGGAAATGAATGAAATTGTTATGACTAGACCAAGTGATGTCTTAAAGCTGACAATCTGCGAATTAAATATCTGATCCAATGTGGCATAATAACCGAATAGATGTGCAATCCAGAATAGAATGAATCCTAGACTTAGATAAAATGTTGTTTGTATGGCCACAATCTGGGTAGAAATTAATATTGGATCCCAACGTGAATAGCTGAATTGTCCGGACATTATCGATTGGAAATTCTTTTCCCAAACAAAAACATTATTTTTGTTGTTGAAAAACGCGAATCAAAAAAGAAATCATGAAAACTTGTCGAATTAAATCGTCATCAGGCGAATGAGTGCTCGTCGTTTATGAACAAAGCAAAATTGTTTTTATAAAAAGGTGAGAAAGAAAGTCACTCGATCAATCGAACAGGCGAGGAATTTTCCAACTCAGACCAAGATTTGTTTTCAATTTACAACTTTTTTCAACACCGTGATCCTGATTAAGTTGGCTAAAAATGTCTTATGTATTGCGATTATCACGTTTTAATCAACTATTGAATGTAAATCGAGTCCAAAAATGTATTGCAATGATTCAAGCACAGTCTTACCATAATCGTGAATTGATTGGTAAACGTGAAGTTGTCGGTTTTGGATTCAATGGATCATATACTTATTTTGATACCACGGATATGCCATACCCGGCTATTCGATTCCGTGAAGAAAGTGATGAAATCAAACGACTTCGTGAGAAAGAAAAGAATGATTGGAAACAATTGACTTTGGAAGAGAAAAAGAAACGTAAGTGATTTGAACAACATTGTTGAACACGAAACGAAATGTTGTAAAATGTTTGTTTCACAGTTTATCGTCACAATTTCTGTCTTACATTGTCCGAAGTTGATGCACCGACTGGCGAATGGAAGATGCAATTGGCAGTCGTATTATTTACTGTATCTCTTGCACTTTATTATTTTGCATTCGCTCGTAAAAACTGTAAGTTGAATGATTGGTTTTTTTTGAAATAAAAATATTCATCTTTTTCATTAGTTTATGGACCTTTGCCCGAAACGATGACACCGGAGGGAAAACAACGTACCCGTGATTTGGAAATCCTATACAAAACCAATCCCATTTTTGGTTTAGCATCCAAATTCGATTATGAAAAAGGTGATTGGAAATGAAAATTGAAACTAAACAAATTTGGATAGAATCTATCGAGATTACAGTAGCAACCAGAAGCAACATATAATTTTTTTCATTTTTGTTTTAAATATTGATTACAATAAAATAATTATTAACAAAAATCATTAATTTCGAAGACAAACACATCCACAACCGGATGGACATTGGTCATGTTCTTGAAACCAATCATTCATATGTTTAGCATGGCCACCATGACCACATTTCATGCAATGATTGGTGGCACCTTTGACAGGTAAACGACAAATAGTACATATCAACGATATACGATTACAATGGCTGCAAATATAATTGTTACAGAGTTTTTGTCGATCTTTACAGGATTGGGTGAAGCATTCGATACCAAAGGAAACAATGTGTGATTGATCCTCGTGCAACATTTTCGATTCGATTGTTTTCAACAATTGTGTACGCTTTTTAATCAATTTCCATCGATATAGAATATCTACGTAGATTTTTTTATAATAATCATATTCTAATGTTAGTTTCGAATCAAATGTCCTGAACGTGGCAAATTAATAAAGTTGATTAATTTTTTGAGAGATTTCAATTTTTTTTGATACTCACATTTCAACACGTTCATTCAAGGATGATTCATCATTATTATGGTCAACAATGGTTTTATCATTTTTGTTTTGATTCGTTTCTTGATTTGATGAGCAACTACTTGTGCGAATACGATTTTTGTTGTTGATCACATCACTCGCTAAACTTTTGGTCCATTCATTGTCATTTTCATCATGAGTCGATGTGGAATTGTAATCAATTTTCGATTGATTTTGTGTCGCTGCTGTTGTTGATGTAAAGGAAGGTTCACCACAACTAAGTTTGCACGAACTTATTACACTTGAAATCATTGCAGCCGTTTGAATATCGTTACATTTTAAAACATAATGTTCAATTCTGAAATAAGAGAAACTTTTCAAATTGAAATCAATTTTTTGAAAAAAATTTTCACTTACATTGATTGTATCATTTTTCCACCGAATGGATGTCTTGACCAGTGTGAATTGAGCTCTTCCGATGATAGAAAACGATTTTTCAGATAAATCTCGGCCGAAATTCGAACCAAATGCCAGGTTTGTAGAAGATCACGACGGCCAGATGTGTTGGCAATTTTAGCATTCAATTCGCACAGATTGATAATGTTGCTTTTCGGTGTGGGCACAATGTATTGTTCGGCTAAATGACGAGAAATTGGTAATAATTTGGCAACACTGAATACCATAACAGGACCGCAAAGATTTGGCGATTTTTTTTCCTGATATTGATGCACTTTACGAAACGATCGATGTTTTTTTGAAGAATCAATATAAAATGACGATATGGATGGAATGTTATCTTTTGCATTCATATGATTCGAATTATAAGCACCAACATGCTTCACCAAATATGATGATAATGCGGATAACGATCGCGGTGTATATTCGGTCGGAACATTCATTTGCTCTAGATGTGGTGGCCGTCCGAAACAGACCAGAATTTCGGATGAACAAAATCTTGCTCCGGATGTACGAGGAAAAGGTACCGATGCGTCCAGATAGCTGACGTATTGGTGAGTAGGAAGGTAATCCGATATGGTTTGTTTAATATTAGTATTAGCATTGCTGTTTGCTTGGTTTAAATTCAATGATGTCGATTCTTCAATCAGGTGAACAAATTGTCGAAGACATTTCTCCAAACAATTGCGATTATGTTTGACAAGAAATGTAGCTGTGGATTGAAGATCAGTGAGAATTTCTTTTTTAGTTTTATCATCCAATAATTTGGTTGTATTCGAATTGAATGACGGCACAGGTTGATCATTTAGAAATGTAAAGACAGGTATAGTGTTTGGGTAATTGATGGGAAAGAATATCTTCAATCGACATATGATTGACGATTTGATGGATGCTATACAAAAACGTTTATTGACATTAAGTTCTTCAATCATTAGGTTAGCAATGTTTGAATTGAATAAGGAAAATTCTTGTTTCAAACTGAAAACTTTATCCGACTTATCTTCCAAATTATCAAATTCATTTTGATTTGATTCACATTTCTCCGATATTGGCGATGATAGGTCGCTTGATTTACTTAGATCGAGATTGGACAATTTTGCCGATTGACTATCGAAATCGGATGATATATCATCAGTATGATGATCATGTTGATCGTCCGTCGAAGATGAATCCTGGATTTGGCGGACAAATTCATTGGGATTCACTTTCCACAGACGAAAAGTATTATCCCGTGCCCAAGTAATCAATTCATAATCATCCGAATCGATAATATTCCAACCGAAATCCAATACAACATCAAGATGTCCGGCAAATGAATGAATCGGTTGATCAAGTGAATCGATTTTCCACATCCAAAGCGAATTGTTCTCTCCGGTTCGACGCATTTGTGGCACTAATGCTGTCATCAGACCATTACCGAATGGGGTATAACGTGCTTTCCAAATTGGCAATCCCGTTGTCATATGGTATTCACTTTTTCCTTTGCTGCAATTTATTAGATCCCATAGCTATTCAACAAAACATTATTACAAAAAAAACATTCGATAGAGAAATACCAACTTTTATACTTCCATCCTGCGAACAGGTTAAGAATTTATTCTCATAAAATGGACTCCAATCGATTCCGGTTATTTTGGCCAAATAAGTTGATACATAATGTAATGGCATATTACTTTTCTGTTTTGATTGTTTCAATTAGAATGGTTTATTACTGACTGAAACTTACTCTTTTATCCCAGATTCGGACATCACCCTCGTGACTGGTTGCCAGAATATTTTCATTCATTTTCGACCATTTGATCTGTGTGGCACCCGAAATCGAGTACATGAGATATATGGGTTTCCTGGTTTCCCTTAGATCCCAGATATAGATATAATTATCGAACGAAGCACTTGCCAAAATGTTTGGCTCCTTACACGACCAATTCAAATCAGTAATGGTGCGAGTATGACCATTGAGTGTATGCATCAACCAATTACTTTGGTCATCAATATTATAAATATTAATGGTTTGCGCATTAGTAATGGCCAATTGTTTCGGATCCGGGGGACTGAATTCAGCATGTGTAGTATCCCATTTGGTTTCTCGGGCTATGACCGAATCAATTTTGGCCAAATTATCCGTACGAATTATCGATATGGATCGTCGTGAAACAAGTGCACATTTTCCATTACCCGATGTTGCCAGACACATTGCGTGCAAATCAGGATGGGAAATAGTCGTATTAGCTACCGACCAACCAAGTACCATGATTGATCGATTATTCCACAAAATAAAGAATCAACAGGTCAACTAAATAATGATAAAATTGAAGAATTCTGAATTCAAAAAATTCTGAATCAAAAAAACTCAGACTTTTAACAATTTTTGGAAATTCACAAACGACATAACAGAATATTTTGTCCAAAATACAGTATTGCATTTGTTAATATGAAACACATAGAATAACGGCCGTATGACTGTATATATTCAATACATGAATCAGTTTCAATAACCGAACCATGCTTCTTCAACATCGCAAAAATGAATGAATTCTGTGTGGCGAACAAACAACAACAACAACATTATGATTGCATCGTTTTTCAGTATTGCAACATGCCCCAAACAAAACAACCATTTCAGTCATATGCTTCGGTTTTTTGCTAATTTTATTAGTACCAATCATTTTCAATTAATTGTTTGGACAACATTTCCGACTTTAAATTTAATAAATTTTGTACAATTTGAAAATTCAACAATTTTTTTTTCGCTCATCACCTTGCACATCAATTTCAAACTGTTGAAAGTAAAAGACAACATTTTGGTTAAATTGATGATGATCACATGAATTGATATGTTTGTTTCCTTTCCACTCGAGTGCTGTATATTCTTGATGAGCAATCGCGAAAAATGAAAAATGAAAATAATATCCTATTTGGTGGCGGTGGATAGTTGACGACCAACCAACCAACCAAGCAAGCAAGCAAGCAAGCAAACAGCCATAACAAAATATCTAGTTTCCTGTGACATCCTCCTGAATGTAAATGGTGCAATTGTTAATGTTATCAGTTCATTAGTTGTTGTTTGATAGACACACTCTGTCTCTATTAGTTTAGTTTAGCTTTAGTTGGTTGTTGAATATTTTGAGAATAACCAACGTAGTGAGTGTAGAAAAAACCCATAGAGGCTCGATCATTATTTTAAACGAAACTTTTTCTCTGGGATACACCACCACCACCACCATTCATTCATCGATAGATATTTGAAGACTTCAGACATCTCTTATCACTTGATTTTTATTTTTGTTTTGCTGTATAATCACACATCACGAGATCATCATCATCATCATCAACAACAACTACGACGATAATCAATTGGCGCCATTTATTTTGATTATTTATTGTGAATGAAAATAAATTAAAGTCATGTCACAACAACAACAAGTCAAATTTCAACGTCAAATCGGTTTATTGAATGGTGTTTGTTTTGTTGTTGGCACAATAATCGGTTCGGGCATTTTTATTGCCCCGAAAGGTGTCTTTCAATATGCCAATTGTTCATATTTCAATGCAATAATAGTATGGATTATATGTGGTCTATATTCCATGGTTGGGGCACTCTGTTATTCCGAATTAGGCACAACTATTTTGCGCTCTGGTGGTGATTATGCTTATATCAAGTCGGGTTTTGGTTCAATGTTATCCTTCGTTTATTTATGGTTAAATGTAATCATATTGAAACCAGCTGCTCAAGCCATCATATCACTAACATTTGCCTATTATCTTATTGGAACATTCACTGCCACCAATGATAACAATGAAACCAATCATCAATGTAGGTTGGATGCGTCGTCCAATAAGCAACAAATTGAAATTTCCTCACGAATCATAGCAGCTTTAACGATAAGTTAGTATTGTTTTGTTTTGTTTTGAATGATTAATTGTAATGAAAATGTAGGTTTACTCGCATTGATCAATTGCATCAATATCAAATGGGCAATAAGTATGCAAAATATATTCACTTATCTTAAAGTATTAGCATTGTCGGCCATCATAGTTTCCGGTATCGCCATCTATATATTTGGTATGTGTGCTCACTTCAAATATGAGATGCTTTCAATCATGTTTGCTTTTCAGATAAATTTCAATTAGAATCGATCAGCGACAGCACTAATTCATCATCATTATCCTTATCGAAAATAAATAGTTTATGGAATGAACAACAAAACGATGGCAAACAATTCGAATCGGACAAATGTTTGCCAATGTACTCTTTGGCCATTTATTCAGGGTTATTTGCATTTGGTGGATGGTTAGTATAATAGAATAGAATAATAATAAATTGCTTTCATTAAAATTCAATTTTTTTTGTTGAAAAAACTATAAGGAATTATCTGAATATTGTGACCGATGAATTGAAAAATCCTTACAAGTATGTCTTGAATAGACTCTGTTATCATCATTATTTTCCTTTTTTGAAGAATAACAATCTCATTATTTTATTGAATTTAATGATGACAGAAATCTTCCACAAGCAGCGATGGCTGGCATCCTTATCTCTACATTGATTTATGTTCTTGCCAATTTATCATATTTTCTCATATTAACACCGAATGAAATTCTCGCCCGTGATGCTATTGCCTTGGTAACGACTAAATATTTCCATCATTATCACTCTCATTATTATTCATTCACGATTATCTTGTTTTTATTAAAAAATAGACATTTGGTAGAAAAATTATCGGTCCTATTGGAAATTCTTTGATTTCATTTTCGATTGCCATATCAACGCTTGGCAGTTTGAATGCCACTATATTCACAACTTCAAGGTTTGTGATCACATCAAAATGATCGATTTTTGTGTAATAAATTTCAATTTGATTTGCATGATTGTAGATTATTCTGCATAGCAGCACAAGAAAAGCATTTGCCATCCATGATTGGAATGTTACATTATGAGCGTTATACCCCGATTGTATCTTTGATATTTTCCGTATTGATTACGATTATTATGTTTGTCGGGCAAGATATTTTTTCCTTAATCAATTATTTTAGTTTCACTAACTGGTTGTGGACTGGCGTTGCTGTGCTTTCGGGTATTTTTTTTCTTTTTTTTGTTGTCAAGAAATTAAATTTTGTTGTTAACAGGAATAGTATTACGACATAATTGTAAGGATATGGATCGTCCCATACGTTTACCATTATGGTTATTGTATTTATTCGTTGTGTCGTGTCTATTTCTTACCATATTGGCTGTACATAATGATTTCCAGAACTCGCTAATCGGTTTTGCATTAATGTTATCCGGCATACCGGTGTATTTTCTGAAAAATTTTCTCGAGAAAGAACAATTCAATTTGGGTAACTATGTCATTTTATTAATTAATTTGCAACATTAATTGTAAAATATTATACTTTTATAAATAATAAATATAGATTGCGTCAAAGTTTTTCTCCAAAAACTTTTTCTCATCGTCGAAACGGATATGGATGATTTGTAAAAACAAAAACAAAATAATCATTATCACCAAATACATTGAGACACAACATTTAGTTGAAGAAAGCAAAGCAATAATAATAAACAAATTCAACAAAATAACATCCATCACACACAGTTTCTAAAGGAAAATTTTCTGTTTTGATTTCATTTCACATTTACAGAATGGACAAGTATCGTTTTTAATGTTGAGGCAGCACTGTTCGCAAGATGTATGGCCACATGGTATAAATGCGATGCCAATCTGATAATCCAAACATATTTTGCATAGTGATTTATTGTTATCGGTAATGTCCTATTGAATTGATATATAAACAATTATTGTTTGCCTATTCTGTTCAAACATACCGAATTTGTGTAATGTTGTTGTTGTTGATTTGAATGATGAAATAAAAGCGAATCCTGACGAACCAACATGGCATTTTTGAGCATAACATTATCGAATTGTCTGTTGAAATGATAAATGTAACGTCGAACATCATCATAAAATTGCTTCAATGTTTTATCAACATCAAATATGGATGCTTTTTTATTCATCAGTGTGGTTGATTTGTTCGATGACGATGACGTCAAATTCAACAATGATGTTGGTGATGACAGTGTTTGCATTAAATCATTGAGAAAAGTAAAGTTTGAATTGAATCGATTGGAAACGATTGTCTGTTGGTCGATCATTGGAAGACTGTAGAAAGCACGTCGTTCATTGATCAAACGAAAAAATTGATAGTAATCTTTTTCAGAATAAATTCGAAATTTTTGCTCGGTGATTAGATTGGTTTCATCATTGTAATTGATGGTTATGATATAGTTATAATTTAATAAATGACTTGATCTATGATGATGAATTTCTTTCAATTTATTGTAAGTTATCCTGTGTTTGTTTTCCATCAGGTTAAAATGGATGTCTAAAAATGTTGGTAATACTTACAATTTGATATTATCATTGTTATGATTAGAGGAATGATTTATTGTTATACCGCGTGGTCCAATACCTACCAGAAGATTTTTCTTGTTGGATGTTACGGAAAAATAATCCACACCAAGATCGTTGATTTCCAACGCTTCTTTGAGGAATAAGTTTTTCGCATAATGCGATGAATATCCTTGATATCTTTGATGCCAGAATACAATCCGTTGCATAAAATCACAATTTTTGTCACCGTCATGACTGGCAGCAGTCATTGTTTTTGATTTGGTCCGAATATTTATAGTGTTACTTTCATCGATATCCAGTGTATCACAATATGGTCGATATTTATGATTATTATTGTTCATTAGTGATCTATGATTCGATGTTAATCGCTTAGTCTGTTCCGAATGAAATAATATCGACAGCCATTTTGAATAAAGTATTTTGAGATCATATGATTCTTCATCCAGATCACCAAATTCAATTTGGGCTATCAATGCAATCAATTTGGTTCGCTTTTCCGAATCAATTTTCAATACCTTTGTCTCCAAATATTGACAAATATTCAGATAGAATTGATGCCTTTTTGGTGGAAAAAATAAATTATTTCATCAATCAAAAAGGGAAATGAAAATGGACAAACTTTGTTGAATTTTGTTGAATGTGATGTGGAAGAACATAGAACTTTACTTTGAGATATAAGCGAATCATTTTCATTCGAGCATTGATCTGTTGATCGATTCTTTTGCGTAGAATAAGCCAATATGGCTGACCATTACGATAATATTGCAGGCCGAAAAAGTTGATCTCAATAATATCGATCAGATCACAAACCTGTGGCAAAACAATAATATTCCGGAATGACAATTCAATTATCATCATAGCAAACAAACCTTGTTCAAACATTCTTGACCGAAAGCTTTATTTCGAATATTAACTTCGATAGCACAATTGTTTGGTTGAAATACTAGACACTTCATCATTATGGCAAGATCATTATTTTAATTCAATTAGAAAATGAAACAATCGTTTTTCTCTGCTTAATGATCAAATGGAGCAAATTTCATTCAATTTGGATTTAAAATATGACGCAAACAACCATATGAAATTGTCTTTCCCCAATCGATAAAGGTTCCAAGGAAAAGAATACTATAAAGAAAATGCAATGGGATGGTTGTCATGAAGACGACCAAGTTTTTTTTGGTTTCACTTTGACGATCATATATCGTTGATCTTGGTTGGTTATTACTATTTTGACGACGACATTTTTTGATGATGATGAAGAAAGATTATAGTTTATTTTTTGTGACTGACATTTGCGCACAATATTTTCGAAACCAATGACGATGACAATGATTAGATCATTTTTGGGGGGAGATAATGTCAATCAATCAACAACGAAAATGAAAGGAAAGAAGAGAATGGAAAAATGTAGAAAATCTTTATTTATTCAAATGATTCTGTCTGTCATTCGAATCGATTCGATTCGAATGTTTTCGGGGCCCTGCCCACGAATTGATCTTTGATTATATCGTGATTCAAACTTTTTTACTTAAAATAACAAACACCTACACACACGCAGTTGATTCTCATTTTAATTGACTTTTGTTTTTTTGTTTATCAATTAAAACACAAACAAAAATTAATCAATTATAAATGTCGTGAGTCGAATGGTGGATGGATGGATGCTTATCATTGTTATCTTATTGCAAGAGAATCATCCCAATAAATTGGTGATATGGCGATATCAAGCAGTGTTGTCATGGCTTTGATGACAACCAAAGCCAAACAAACAGAAAATGTTGTTTTTTCTTCAATTATGAAAAGGAAAATGAATGCATGAAAATTTTGATTTTGTTTGTTTGATATTTTCTGTCAGGAATCCATCATTCATTCATACAAGATTTTTGATTTTTTTGAAAAGAATTCGAAAAAATTGGGGGAATGAGGGGAGGAACACAATGTATCGTTATTTATTGAAGGACCATAATGAGCTATTTCTGCACAAGTTTCTCAACAGAATTGATTCTTATTATTGTGGTTGTTTTTTCACTCTTTCACAAGAATCATTATTGTTAGCCAAACAAGAATTTTTTTGTTTTGTTTTTTTTTTGATTATAAATTGGGTCTAACCTCTAAACGACCACGACGATGATATGAGTACTGTTGTTGATTATCGTCAAGAATTGTTAATTGTGATCAATTTTTGTTGATGAATGGAGAAAAATCATTGAGACAAACAACAACAGTATGAACAGGATGGATGTCAATCACCAACACCATCATCATCATGTTGTATCGACAGCAAATCGTCAATATCATTATGATCCCAATCCTCATTTGTTAATTTGTGCAGCTAATCATCATCAGAATGATGGCAGATTAGGCAACTATGAATCATGTGATTCCAATTATTGGCTATTAACTGGCAAATCAACCAATAATAATCAGACAGCTATCCGAAACCTTCGTCTACGAATGCACGAAATTCATTTGGCCTATATCAATAATAATGATGAATATGATAAGAAAATTGAATTACGAAAACGTTTAGAATGTTTGATTGACGAGTATCTAATTGTGGTGCGACATGATGACAAATTTACATTCAGAGAATTTCGCGATTGTTTAGAAATAACCTGTAAAAAATCAAATTTCGATCCAGAGAAAGCTATCCAAGGTATTTGTATTGTTGAATGCTTCAATCAATTTATTCATTTTTGTTGTTACAGCTTTTCGATTAGTCGAGCGATATGCGCTCAATCTGTTGAATTATCCTTGGCGTCACGAATATCATAAAATATTTGCCTTTGGTTATTATCGAATAATAAAATATTCCTTATCCGGACACTGTGAATTGATGCAATTGATTGGCTACAATTATGATGCATCCAACGATATTTATGCTTTGTCGGAAATGCCCATCGATCCGGATAAAATGATCGCCATTTCATTCGATTGTTTGGTATCGATTGTCGAAATACAAATCATGTCGGACATCAAAACCAAATGTCCGGATCAAATGTGCTGGAAAGATATCTATTGCATTAGGTGCCAATACGTTTGTAATGTTCAAAGTGCCGTTCGTATTTTTTGTGATTTGAAACGTAACAACAAATTGATTGACTTGGACCTAGATCTTGATTTGCCCGATTATTCAATGAAAACATTCAATAAAATCGAACAATGGTCGCCCACTGTGAACGGTTCCACAGTAAAACCCAATATTAGTAATAATTCAAGCAAGGAAATTATTTTGCCACCCCCGCCTACCTATTTGGAAAGTGATTTGGATACCATCGATTTTATCGATTCTGCCCAACATAACGAACAAACTAGTAAAAATACAGCAAACAATACCAATTTCTTTCATAAGGATTTCAAAACCACAAACAACATAACGGCAGCTCGGAAAATAATTCCTGTCAATGTGAAGCCAATCCATTCGGAGCCGCAACAAATAATCATTTCGAAAAAACCGATCATTTCTCCATCAAACTCGTCTTCGTTTTTGTATCATCGTTCAGCACCGAATGAGAAGAAAGCCACCAACCCACCAACAAGCACGATACGATCGATATCCAAAGAAAATCTGTTGAATAATCACCACAAACCTTTAATAGAATTATCGTCCGAGGAAAGTTGTCATCAATCATCCAATGAACAATGTGATGATGGATGGTCATGTCAATCTTGTACCTATGTGAACGATGAATGTGTGGAAATATGCCAAATGTGTCATCGCAGCCGTACAAAGGGTAATGAATCAACACCATTGATTACTGGCGGTCGACAATGTAATAAATGTACATTAGTCAACAATAAAAATGATAAGTTTTGTACGGCATGTGGAACATCGTTGGCTGATTCACCGACATACATTTGATTCGATTTGACTATTACTACTACTCTCGTTGCTGTGATAATTAAAAAAACATTTATGTTTAATCCAATTGATTTATTAATAACGGATAATAATGTTAAACAACATAAATATTTGTATTTTTTGTTTCTGGTTAACCATCAAAATGAAAATAAAATTATTTGATTCAAAAAATACCACTTGGTTAGATTCGATCATTATTGGGACGGGAAGGAGCCACTGTATTGCCGCCATATTTTCGCTCTTTATTAAGAAAATATGCTCCAATTGCATAGACAATGGAATTGAATATTCCAAATACCTTTGAAAGGGAGAATTTGTTTAAATAATGAATGAAGTGAAAAGTGTAATACATACTCCCGATGTGATATAAGTGCCAAAATAGCTTGTACCCAAATATGAATTAAAGTAGGTCAAACTGTAACGATAATCCTGGCGGCAACTATATAATATGTGTATTAATGCCGTGATTAGTAAACAAATTGCCGAACAAATCGTATAAGTCAATTCAATTGTAAGCCAATTGAATTTGGGAAAGAATACATTCTTCAATGTGACCAAATAGGCAAAACAAAGAATCAATGTTATAGCAAATGTAATGGCCAGAAAGAAGGTGAATAATCGTGAAAACCACTGCGATTGGTTTGAGAAGAAAATATCAGTTTTTTCTTGAATCAATCAATTTTATGAGCTTACCGTCAAAGGTGGTGATATGCAACTCAGTGCAACTATTCCAAACAGCTTCACCGAATTTGGGAAAAAAATTCATTATAAATACAGTGATGATTGATGTGAATCAAAATTTACCAATTGAATGAGTTTGATGACGCCAGGATTAGTGCAAAAATATTGCGGATTAAAATAAAGATCCTCACCAACACCAGTCGATTGGGCTTTCACTTTGACGGTCATGCCAGATTGACTGTATTTTGGTGCACTGCGTTTCACATAGATTATTTGATCATTCGATGCTGGTGGACTTTGAATTGTGTTTGGGTTCGACATTTTCCAATCGTTTGGGTTTTGATTAGCGAGAAAAAAATGAAAATCAATTGAATTTGTGGATGCGAAAACAAAACCTTAAATGGCTATTGAATGAGAAGAAAATTTTCTTCATAATTCAATATTGAAACAAGGATTTGAAGTTTTCGCGTGTAGGCGTTCGAAGGAAATCCAATCCAAAACGAGTTTTTCTTTATTGTCTATGGCACTTGTCAAAATGCACTCTATGCAGATTTCAAACCAATCGGTGTTTGTGAGAAAAACAAAACCAAACAAACGCCATTAGCTGACTGAATTGGTTTGGGTTTCTTTTTTGGATCAAAAATTATTTGTGAACCATTTGTGGGCCAATGACAATGCATGATAATTATCATATATAGACATACAAGAGATGAACTGACCATGAACAAACAAACCAAACAGTCTTCCTGCACACATCCCCACCGATAACCAAGACAACCAAAGAAACACAAATTAGCAATGACCACCTTGAATAATTATGTTGTCCATTGTCTTTCGATTCGAATCCGAAATCAACAAATTTTACTTTTAAACACATTGCTAATTTCAACATGAATTCTATAATTAGCTACGGAAAAGGAGAAAAATGGAGACAAATAGCGAATGGCCAAATGTGATAAATTGAAATGAAAAATAACTGTTTCCCCCATCATAAAGTAATTAGAGATTACAGTTCCGCACACAGACTCCATCATCATCTTTTTCCAAAATATGGATTTTATAATTTAAAAAAATTAATCAAAAATGCAATGATAATGATTGAAGGAATCGTTTGCAAACACACATCATTATCAATCATATCATCACCAAACTAAATTATATATCCATGTCAATCAATATCAAGTTATAAATTCAAGCGCGCGCATCAATTTAATCCACACCATCATCATCATTGTTGTTGTTGTGCCAACACACACTGAAAAACCGAACCGACTGATGATGATCAGTGGTAAAGAAAAAGAAGAAAGGAGAAAATTGCGCTGTGTTTATCAAACTTGGACAAATAACAACAACAACAACGACAACAGCATTGCTATCAAACGAAATTTGTAAAAAGTCTAAAGATCAATGCGACAATAATTAGATGTAAGAAAATAAAAAGTGTGTGTCGTGAAAGATAATAAGTTGGATTGATTTTGTTTTTTGCTGCGAAAACTGGATCGATTCTTTCGACTCAATTGAGTTTGTGTTATCAGCTGATCAGAATAACAAGAATCCCTGAGTATATGGGTTATTTGGATTTTCCATGAAAAAATGACAAATGTTATAATCAATTTTTGTTTTGGCCAATCCAAGTCAGTGTTATCATCATAAAAAATTGGATGTCAACAACAACAAAACGCATCAACAAATTAAATTTCTCTCCATTCTTGTGTTTGTTGTTTTGGGTTCCATTTTCCAATAATCATCGTTGTGATTATGATTGAAATGAACAAACTACATTTACACAAATCACCATCATTATCAATACCACCACACCATACTGAAATCCCATAATCATCATTCTTATATGATCTTTTCAACATAACCAACCAATCAACCACCACGACTATCATCCACATAATGCGAATAAATCACTTTTTGTCATGCTTGTTATTTTAGTATTTTGGTGGTGAGTGTTGTCGTTTGATTGGTTGTTTGGTTGAAATATTTTTGTTGATGCTCATCACACTTGGTCATGAACGTTGTTTTGTTCACTCTCCGTTTCTTTCTATAACAATTATATTCTGCTTTGCACCCATTTTGATTCTTTCTTCTCGAATTTGTTAGTGTGAAAATTAAATTTCGAATTTTCGGTTTTGTTATGAATGATGGGTGCTAGGCAAAGTACAACAACAGCCGCAAGTAATGATAATAGCCCATCGAGAATAATAAACCAAAGTGACGATAATAATTCTCCAAGCAACATGGGTAATAATAGTTCAACATATTCCACACCATATAGAAATGGCCATCGGTCTAATACCGAAAACAATGATGACATTTTCAACCATAGTGACAGTAATCATTCTTCCCGACAACGTACCAGAAGTCTAGTGTTGTCCGGTGGCAGTGCTAGTGATCATATAACAACAACCTCCGGCAATTCACGGCGCTCATCATCCAGACCATCGCATTCGAGTGCCATTGATTTTCTCACATCGAACAATACATCCTCATCATCCTCATCACATGATATTCTCTCGAATGATTTGGACATCGATATTGGTCTTTCATCATTGTCGTTTATGCCTTTTTCACTTCCAATTATTCCATATAATTATAATCGTAATTATCATCTTTCTAATTCTATTAATTGTTTTATTAATTGTTTCTCTCTCTAATCAGATGTCAAGTGTTCAGGCTGTTCGAAAATTATTCTCAAAGATGAACTACAGTTTCATTTAATGTGTTATAAACTTCCATTCAATTATAATGGTATTTTATTATTTTTTTGAAATAACAAATGATTTTTGTTTTTTTCCTGCAGAGGATGTACTCACCGAAGACAAAGGAGAATGTGTAATTTGTTTGGAAGATATGCTGAATGGTGAAAAAATAGCTCGTCTTCCATGTCTGTGTATATATCATAAAAAGTAAGTGTTGAATCACAGTTGATTCACTTATTCATTGATTCATTCATTGGACAGATGTATCGATGCTTGGTTCAATGTTAATCGATCGTGTCCGGAACATCCAACCATAACAGTCTAATGCGGACCAATCGGGAAAATAATCTGTGAATTTCGTCTCATTAATAATACTTACATAACATTATCATGATGAGAATATTTAATACATTTTCTTTCTAAATGATTGTGATATCATCGTTTGTTGGCCAGCAATTTTTTAATTATATTTTTCAATATTCTTTCCTGTTATTCACACACAGATGATGATGATAAACAATTCTTGTCAAACTAACAGAAAATGATTGCAACACAGGATTTTGTTAATAATTGTTTTAGTGTTGATTTTCTTTTCTTTTCCGTTATCGTTTTATATCGAATTATTTTTGTATTGATCATCATTTGTCATCATAATTGAGTTCGATCAGTTGATCAGCAGCAGACAATGAAGTTGGCCAGTTATATTTGGTGCCTTATTCATTTGATAAACTGACTATGTCATCAAATAATAATAATAATAATTGTCCATCCAACATGAATGAATGAATAAACACTGTGGTTGTAGTGGTTTGTAAAATATGTTTTATTTTAGAAAATAATTGTTAGAAAACATTTCAAACAAAATTACAATTTCACAATTTCAACGTTGCCATTTACGTTGAACCGAATTCGGCCATCCATTTTTCATATTTTTTCAGATCTTCGGGCGAAATGGATTTGTTAATTTTGCGCATTGCCTCTTCGAAATCATTGAATGTAACAGGCAGATCCAGTTCCTCTTTCGATAGCGAACGTATTTGTTCGGGCGTCAGACCTTGTATACGACGTCGCATGACCATCATACAAGCATCTCGACAAACATTAGTTATGTCGGCACCGGAATAACCATCCAAACGTCGGGCAATTTCGCCAACATCTAGATTTTCTGCTTGTTTCACTTCGCGTAAATTGATTCGAAGCAATGCCTCGCGACCTTCGGCCGTGGGCAATGGAATGTAGATACGTTTTTCCAAACGTCTTCGTAATGCTTCATCAATGTCCCAGGGAAAATTGGTAGCAGCCAAAACCATGACTACTTTGGATGGATCATCATTGTTAGTTATGCCATCCATTTGTATCAGCAATTCGGATTTAACTCTACGACTGGCTTCATGTTCATTATCGGAACCTCTTCGCGAACAAAGTGAATCGATTTCATCAATAAATATAGTGGATGGAGCGTAAAAACGCGCCATTTCAAACAATAACCGAACCAATTTTTCCGATTCACCACGATATTTAGAAGTGAGTGTTGTGGATGAAACATTGAAGAATGTTGTTTTACATTCAGTGGCAACAGCTTTAGCGAGCATTGTTTTACCAGTACCAGGTGGTCCGACCATCAATACGCCTTTCCATGGTCGACGTATGCCACGAAAAAAATCGGGCATCCACATTGGCAATACCACAGCTTCTTCTAGCAGATGTTTGGCTTCTTGCAGATCGGCAATGTCATCCCAATGTGTATCAGGATTCTTTTGCAAAATATCACGTTCCAGCATCTCCACCAATTCGGCATCAGGTCCATGAATTTCGAAACGACGTTCTTTGTTTTGTTCGTTCAATTCATCAGCTGACTTGGTAGCATTATTTCCATTCGAATTTGTTTGGCTAGAATTGGCACCAGAGCTTGATGTTGTTGTTCGACGTTTTGTGTCCGACGCTCTCGAATTGGATGTGTCTTTGCTTTTGGCTCGTGGATCTTTCGAAGGACCACCTTTGGATGAAGCAGAGTTTCGGTTTGAGGATTTCTGCGTGATACTGCGAGAACCAATATTATGATGGGAAGATGAGGATGATGAATGACCAGGCTTACGACAATTCGAAGACGATGTTGATGGCGGCGGTGGCATAGATGAACGATGATGGTGATTTACATCAACCGGTTCGGGCCATACATCTGGATCTCGATAATTATCGTAGGAAACATTTTGTAAAATGGTAGCAAAAAGACTAGGATCGATGGAACCATTGGTTCCGGAAGATCCACCACCACCAGATCCAGCTAAATTGGGAGGACCAATCGGTCGTGAATTGTGATGATCACCTTTGAAATTTAACAATGTTTGGTGAAGATCTTTAACAACTTCATATTCTTGAGCAATGATTTGTTGAACTTCTTGCCATTTTTCCTTCAGATTATGGTCAGTTATTGTTTGCAAATGACGGTGAATTTGCTGAACAACACCTTGGTAATAGATTAGGGCCGTTTCATAATTTCCCAACAGGGAACATTCACGGGCAACTTTCACATTGTCACCGATTTCAGCTGGAACATTCATTTTTCTCAACACATTTGATCCAATTGGACAAAAACAATTTGGAGCAAACAATTATCCAATGCTAGAAATGGAAACTCAGATCGAATATTTATTTCATAATAACAAACACATTATACGCATTATAATAATATAAGCACAATAACAAAACAACAAGTTTTTGTTTGGAGATGCGTGAGCGTATATCTGATGTTTATGTGGTGGTAATGGTGGTGGTGGTGGCAGTCACCGCAGCAGACTAAAGTTGAACAGGCACAGTGAAAATTTGATGGCCACCAAGATGCTTGTTTGGTTGATCCTTTTATGGATAAAATTGAAATGAAAGAATGAATGAAAGAATGAATGAGTGAATGGATGGATTGATCAATGCAATAATTGAACCAGCGAGACCAAGTCATTCTCTATCAAATAACAAAAATCGAGATCAATGTTAATGACCTATCATAATGATGGTTGGTTGGTGCTGAAGATTTTTTCCTTCTTCATTTTGCTATTCGATTTCTGTGTATTTCACATTCAGGTTGTCATAGTAACACATCAAGAAAATTTTGGTTTGTTTTTTAGAGGGTTAACCCAAACATAAAATAGTTTAATTTTTGAATTGTAACTGTTTTTTTCTATACCAATTATTATAACGAGCATGTGCCGATTCAAGTTTGTTGAATAAATGGCTCGTCAAGTCCCGGTGATATTCTTTGGAGACGCGATCATGAAATGGTTGTAATTTATTGATATGAAAACGGTCCAACGTTTCTTTCATTTCGATAAACTTTTTTTCGTGAACTTGATTCGAAAATGGAACGCATTGCCAAAAATGATAAAGTAATTCGTCCAATGCCATTTGAAGGTGTTTGAGTTCCAATACAATATCCTTGGGTATTTCATCTTTGAGATTGGATGACACAACACTGGCATCTTTCATCAGTATTCCACCGGGTGATAAATCGTTTACGACCTGGATAGCTTTCTTGGAATCCAAAATGATACCGGAAAATGGCCGCCAATTGGATGAGATGGTTGTAATTTGTTGTAATAAAGCAGCTTGCAGCGAGGCTTTAACATTTCGTTTATCATGAGGATAATCACTAAATTCAAAAACAATTGAAAATTAACATTTTGCAAAACAACAATGTATTGCACTTACTATGAATTTTCTGAATTTTTCAACAAAGGTGTAGGACCATACATATAACGTTCAACATTGGTAACTTGAAGTTTAGGCGGTTCAATACCTTCATCGAATTCATCAATCGATGCACCAACCGAAGGCTTTTTCCCGGCCAGATCGTCATATTCGGTGGCTTCTTTTAATCGACGTTTTTTTGCCACCAATCTTTCAGTCTCGAAGGCATCATCTTTTGATTCGACAATGGTGGTGGTTAATTCTTCGGGTTTTTCTTTTGATTCTTTCTTTTTATCTCCACCGTTGATGATTGACAAGGGATCTTTGTATCCACGTTCTTCCTCGGATCGACATGCATCCAAAACCATGATTGAGTGAAAGTTAAACCTTCTAATCAAAGCTTTGTTGGCAGATAGTTCGGGTTTGTTGGCCGAGCTAGTTGTCGCTTCTGAACCTAAAACATTTTCGATGGTCGGTTCGACCGGGTCATCGAATACTCTGATATCGAAGAATGGATCAATAATTCCTTTTTTAATAGCATTTTGAATGTCCATTTCATCCTGTTTGGCACAATCATTGAAGAAATCTTTCATGGAAGTCATACGGTCACGATGAAAATAATGGGATTGAAAGAAACGCTGCCAGAATTCTTGTTCGGTCAGTTTGTGTGGAACACATTCAAAATGTTTTCGTTTGACGGCGGGATATGTCTGAAAAATAGCCTCGATAATTTCGCTGGTGATATTATAGTGGATGCCATTCTGCCCATCCGATTGTGGCTTAACATCGGCCAAAAAAGCCGATGAGACACCGACTTTTTCTTTTTTACCGGTAGGATCGATTCCTTTCATTGATAACTGTTTTCGTGTGGCATAAGTTTGCCAAAATTCATCCGTACTGATGATGTTGGTAGCAACCAATTCTTTATAAAGTTGATAAAGTGTTGGATTGTCCACCAATACTTTCCACTTTTGTTCCATTTCTTGGGACATTTTTCGCCGAAACAACGGCAACATTTGCTGTAGAATTTCTTTGACTTGATTACGATCCTCAAGCTGTGCCGGTTGGCCTTTAGGATTAACAAAATGAAATGTATCACTGCCATTGGCCAAAACGATCTGCAATTGAATTTTGGGTTTTCCTTCGGGCGAAATTTTTTGCGTTTTAATGTCGGCATACTTATGTGATATGGTGAATGTATTTTTGCCATTCGGCATCCATGCAATACGCTCGTTCATCAGATACAGAGTGCCATCAGCTTTTTTCACACGAACATGTTCGATCATAGCACGAACATCTTCCGATTGAGCCATGATGATCGATGTCAAATATTCTTATCAAAGATTAATTATTTATTATTTGTCAAAATACAAATCAATCGGGCATATGATCATGCCAGGTGAGGTGGTTAGAGTCAATAAATTGTTGCTGCCATCTATGATGACTCACAATAATCATAATGAACATTGTTTCAAGTCTAAATTAGCAATTGGGAAAAATGTTTACAAACAAATCAAAGTTTATTCATTTTGTTTGGATAAAATGTTGATATATACAATTATTAACAACAATTCATATTGATTGATCAGCTTCGGATATAGGATTGATAGGAATAACATGCATCGATGCCATAAACGATTGAAGCCATCAGACCGAATATCTATCAATCAAAGAAATTGAATCAATTGATTGATCAAATAAGGATAGAATTTACAAACCGAACTAGTTAGTTTGCCTTTGAATCCTGGTTCAGGCGGAAATCCGTCATCAGCTTGATTCCTATTGACTAATGTTATCAACAAACAAATGGAAACGATCAGTTGAGAGATGAAGGCCAATAAATGATAGACAAATTCCTTGAACATAATAAGGGTAAAACAAATGATTGCTATTCACTATTGACAATATCAACATACAAATACTGTTTTGGGAATTATGGTCGATGCAAATATTGACAAATAATATATGGCCAATATCAATGTGGTCATCATGAATAACATGAAATGGATCAACAGTGCAAAAGTTTCCAGATCACCACCAACAAATCCAGAATAAGTTCCCAGATATGGGTCGTAATTGCTGCGACATGAAAGCCATATGGTTAAAAATGATATCAAACAACATAGCTAGTGACAATCAACAAACCAATTAGTGAATTTGTAATCAATTTCAATAACACAAAACTTACACATTGAACCAATTTCAACAAACCGGGTATGGATCGGAGATAGTTTTTATTTACTACGATTTGGTGGGCAAAGTTTATCTTTACAAAAGGCATGATTGAAGTTTGAAGAAGATCAACGAGCAATCAAACAATTGGAAATTATCACCATGTTTTTAACAGAATTGAACATGAGTATTGGATTGATTGTTGATGAATAATGAATGATGAGCATTCATTCATTCCAATTGGGTATGAATGTTCCAAAAACCCAAACATTGTTGTTTGTTGAGTATGAAAACATTGGATATCAATAAACAGACAACAAATACACTCACAAATGCCAGACACAAACAAAGTGGAGCTCGTTCACCAATAAATAATTATCATTGTTATGATTCTGTGGTTGTGCGATAGTGAAGATGGCAAAGATGGCACCGCCCTTGAATTTTTTATTAAGTCATAGTATTGGCAAGAGTAATAATGGGGATGGTGCCAGCAATTAAAATGAAATCATAACAATCAATCGAGGAATGCTGAATGGAAAAAACTCATCACCAAAACAGAATCAAATCAACTCCTTTCAGAGCATCAATAAAGAAAATGCAAGTGTTTGATCAAATGATGTCATTCACTTGTTCATGTGATCATTTGATCAAACACTCCATTGGTTGGTTGATTGTGATTGATAAATCAATCCTCATAGAGAATGTTTTATCAGAAGCGACAAATCGCTTGCTTATTAGTTGGTGAGGATAATAATATCAAATTACATAAAGATATCAAGCACAGTGTAAACAAAAATTAAAGAAAATTTATCGGAAAGTAACAAATGACTAACGCAGGGTTAAGAATTGTTGAGGAAAAAGATTCCATTATTAAATAGAAATTGTTCTCAATTCAATAATGGACAACAAAACGAATGAAAACATTTAAAAGCAACGATAGGATTTGAGGGAACCAAATCGTTGTTGGTTTTTTCGATTGTGTTTGGTTAATTTGCGAGTGAAAATGTCAATAGCATGCAATGTGGCAGTTTTGATCATACTGATGGTTCAAATTGAGACCATCCAAATGACAACCAATTCAACAGGAAAAGATGTGAGTATTGTTTGGTTGTATTATTGCAAGTATTGATAGGAATCTTGAACTTGTTAACCTTGTGAACAGCAAATCTGTGAAAGTTTACGAGATAATAATGGTAACAAATTGAATTTATTGACAGTTGGAAAAACACCAGAACGATTATTATTGATAACAAAGGATTTGTTTGTATATGATGTTGCAGCTGATTCAATGGATTCGGCCTTAGATAAATTATATCTTCGATCCAAGCCAATGCCACTCGAGGAGAAATATCCAACATTTTACAGCAATCCACAATTCAAACAAGCCAAAGATGTTATATTCAATGCATGGGTCATTTCGGATGTGGAAGGGGATTGGATTTGTATAACTGTCAGAGCTAGCACTGGCAGGAATGGAGTTAATTATAATATCAAACTTAATGAAGTAGCAGTAGGATGGAGATATTTTCGAAATCCAGAGGAAGTATTACTTTCAACACAGCAACCATGCAAATTTTATTCTGTAAGGCATAACGACGGTGGTCTTAACATTCAAATTTACGGATGTTCTGGCAATAGTATACGTAAAAAGAATGCTATAGGTCCATTACAACATGAATTTTTCAAAATCTGTTTCGATCAAAGCAAAACAAAAATTATGATCGATCGATCATGCGGATCAGGGACTCCGGTGCAATGGCCGGTGTTGAATGGATTTGTGAGTGGTGAAAAATTTTACTTATTCAGTGATAGATCTATCTATGTATTTCCGGAGAGTGCTTATAATCAACGCGGTCAGCCAGTCGAGTTTAAACAACGTAGTTATGATTCGTTTTTCAATTGTCCTGGCATTATTATTCCCTCAACTCTTTCCAAATCATGTAAGTTGTTTGGAGTTGTTTGTTTTGTTTTCAGATCAAATAATTTTCTTTTTGCTCAAGATTTCTACTGGATTATAGGTGCAATCATATTGTTATTATTGATATTGATGATAATACTGTGGTGCATATTGGTCGCTCAACGTCGTCGTCAACAAGCACAGCCATCCTATGCAAAGACCGGACGTTCTGGCATGAGGGGCGGATTGAATGTATCAAAAATGTCAGCAAATATCGCCACTGCAAGAAGTCGAAACAGTTTGACACAGGCTCCCAAATTGAATCGTTTCAGTTCAAAAAATATCAGTTGTAAAAATATCAGTCATGCAAGTCAAACAGCATTATCTGCTGGATCAGCCCACCTTACCGCGCGTACTGGTCTTAATCGAGTTAGTAACACTTTTCAGAATCGCTTGAAACGTTTAACCACACGAATACAAAGCAGTCGTCATTGATCATTGATCCAATTCCATTCAATAATGTTTATATTTAAAAACTAATTTATCCAACATCAACCATCTTGATTAGATTCCTTCATTGCACTTGATCTGATTGAAATGCAAATGCCAAACGAAAGAATACTGTTCAAAATTCGACATTGTTTGTTAGTGCAATTTATTCTTTCTTTTAATCATCCTGTCGTTTATTAACAATGCCAAAGAGTTTTCGAAAAGTTTTTTTTCTAAATTTTCCTTTTTGTGTTCAGCACGCGCATTTCATCATC